>JACCDW010170227.1_pt1 | contig 35446 bp, 24 predicted proteins | sample 7449781 | NCBI WGS metagenome assembly JACCDW01 (sample SAMN15323449, study PRJNA562643) | freshwater metagenome | isolation source: river surface water | place: USA:Blue River Watershed | collected 2017-08-18
GGTACTGAAGGATGCGGCGACGCTGTCCTACCAAGAGAAGGAGACCACGACGGTTGTGGTGATCATGTGGGTTTGTCTTCAAGTGAGTTGTGATGTCGTCAATACGACGTGACAACAAAGCGACCTGAGCTTCAGGGCTTCCGGTATCAGTAGCTGATGAGCCGTACTTTGCAACGATTTCTTTCTTAACTTCTGGTGTTAGAGCCATTTCATTTCCTTTTCAATCAGATGTTCTGACCCGCAAGGCCTCCCGGTTGGACTCTCGGGAGATCGACTTATCTTGTGAGACAGCCTGAATTCTAGGCTAGAGCTGTGGATAACCCAAATTGAGCGTAGTTGAGAGCCCTAAGAGCGAGTTCCACTCCTCTTAACGATAAGGACCGTGACTTTGCTCGATGTCGCTGATGTAAAGGTATTGGAAGTCGGCGTGAAGCTCGCGCTCAAAATTTGGCGACCCTGTACGGCCGGCTTCCAGTTACATGTTGCGGTGTAGTTAGAGCCACTTCCTAGAGTTGGAACTGAAAGACAATTGGCGATGCGCTTTCCACCAACAAAGAATCTCACCTTCCCTGCAGCGTTGAGCGAGACTGAAACTGAGGTAGCTACACCTTTATAGAGCGTTCCAGATGTTGTTGGATCGCCAAGAATCGACGTTTCATTAACGCCGGTCACTGTTATTGTCACAGTCTGCGTATCAACAAGTGCGCCGTCAGAAACGGTCACCACAAAGGTGTAGATATTGTTGTTATCAAAATCTGTTGGCGCCTCAAAATCAGGGCTTACTGAAAATGAGAGCGCTCCAGTGCCGGAGACGATCGAGAAATCACCAGCATCGGTACCCGAGAGACTCCAAGAAAAAGTGGTGCCGGCATCCACATCACTCCCGGTAAAGGTTGCTATCGAGGAAGAATTCTCTGCTATCGAGACGGTATATGTTTCACCGCCGCTTGGCCCTGAAATTATTGGAGCCTCATTGACATTGGTGATTGTCACCGTGAGCGTTTGCGTGCTCACCAAATTGACTGAGTCAGTTGCCCCAATAGCGACGACATATGTGTTATCTCCGCCCGAATCTTGCGGAGACTCAAAATTACGAACCGAAATAGTCAGGACGCCGCCAGAGGTAATCGAAAAGAATGAACTATCGGTGCCGGATATCGACCAGATAACTGTCTCATTTGCAGCGAAGGTGTGTACCGCCGTTGCGCCTTCTGCGATCGACTTTGTACTTGTGGCACCAGTTGCGGAGTTGGGTCCGGTGATTACCGGCGCAGTTACATCCCAGATATATCGGATAACAACCACGCCGCTTCCGCCATCGCCACCCTTCGATGCGCCGCTGCCATTCATACCGCCGCCGCCACCACCGCCGCCGGTATTTGCGCTACCAGCAGTTCCAGCGCTGGTGTTAGCTACTCCTGCACCACCGCCACCTTTGCCACCACTTCCCGCAGTTCCAGAGGTAGAGCTTCCGCCGCCACCACCAGCGAAATAAACTTTTGAATCGACAAAATGTCCGACGTTCAACGCGCTCTGTGCAGTTGAGGTAATCCACGCTATATCGCCACCGATGCCACCACTTCCAGCACCTGCTGACGTTGCAGCTGCACCAACTGCTCCAAATCCACCACCGCCACCGCCTGCCCATAGAGAGTTAGTAATTGTGTATCCAGCGCCACCGACGTTTCCTTGACCGGCTACAGCGGCTCCAAGTTGCTGACCGCAACAACCGCCACCACCACTCGATGCGCCTGATCCCGATGTCGCTGCCCATGCACCGCCACCGCCACCATATGCAATTTGCGTAGTGATGCCACCACCAGCGACTTGCGAATTACCTCCGTTAGAACCCTCTGATCCGGCATCTCCACTTGAAGTTGCAGGACCACCGGCACCGCCACCGCCAACTGCAATCGAGATGTTACTTGAGCTAATTGTCTGTGCAGTTAGGTTGATAAGACCGCCAGCTCCTCCGCCACCAGCGTGGCGAGCTCCTCCGCCACCTCCACCACCGACTATCAATAAATTTATTGAAGTCACACCGGTTGGCGGAGTCCAGGCGTAGGTCCGAGTAGATTTAAAGGCGACATAGCAGTAATTTCCCTCTTGAAAAACTGATACCCCAGCGGTTGAGTCAACAGTTTGGACGCACGGCGAACTTCCGACAGAGAACGCAGAAGCTACAGGCTGATTGATTACCGTAAGCGTAGAGACGACAAGGAGCAGAGCTCCCAAAAGCGATTTACGCCTCTGTAAGCCTGCGCGCTTCATCGCAATCTTTCTTCATCTGAACAAGTAACTCATCAAGCCCGTTAAATTTCAGGGTAGGACGTAAGAACCAACCAAACTCGATTGAAGCAGCCTTGTCATAGAGATCAAGACCTTGTTGATCTAGGGCATATGCCTCAACCTGACGACCACGGTCTCCTTCAAAGGTGGGATTGGTGCCGATAGAGATGGCAGCTGGCCAGAAGTTAATGCCAACGGTAAGCCAGCCGGCATAGATTCCATCGGCTGGAATTGTCTGGCCATCAATCTTGCCGAGGTTTGCTGTTGGATACCCAATTTCTCGGCCGCGCTTCTCGCCATGCACAACAACGCCATCGAGGCGATGGGGGCGAGAGAGAAGTTCGCGTGCCTGCTCGACCTTACCTTCCATCACCAAATTGCGGATACGAGATGAAGAGATTGGCTCTTCTGCCCCAGCGAGCTCTTGGATATCGACTATGAAGTTGTATTTAATGCCATCTTTAATCAGAGTATCCGCGTTACCTGCTGCTTTTGCCCCGTAGGTGAAGTTCTTTCCAACAATCACAGTGCCTACGTGGAGCTGATCAACAAGAATATTCTTTACAAAATCTTCCGGTGATATGGCGGCAAATTTTTCATTGAATTTCATCACCGCGACTTGATCTGCATTATGAATCTTTAAGAGCTCCACTCGATCGGCGAGAGTTGTAAGCATTGGCGGAACCGAATCGGGAGCAAAGACGGCACGCGGATGTGGATCGAAGGTGAGAGCGATAATGGGCCGACCATCGGCAATCTCTTTAGCTCGGTTGAGTAGCGCTTGGTGGCCCTTATGTACGCCATCAAAAACTCCGATGACTACAACGCTCTGCTCACTCATGGCTCTATCTTGCCCTACCTAGTTTGCCGCTGCAAAAACCGCCACCGGTTTTGCTTTATCGGATGAATTCTTCAGTAACGCAATGAGTCGATTATCAGGTGAGATGGCGGCAAAGATTTCATCGCCACGATTGCTCGATAGCGGACGACCGAAAGAGAGTTCATTAACCTCTTCAAATTCGAGCTCTCGAACTGGGAATGTCGCACGAGCGACATCTACCAAATCAAGCGTGGTGACGCTACCGCCTTTGAGTTGATCTACACCTATCGCTTGTTCAAGCGTGAAACCGGCAACACGGGTTCGGCGCAATACATTGAGATGGCCACCGACACCTAGCTCAGCGCCAAGATCACGGGCAATCGCTCGAATATATGTACCTGCTGAGCAAGTAACTCCGATATCAACGAGCGTAGTAGCCTCTTTATGGCGAATGTGGAGAACATCTAATTGAGAGATAGTCACCTTTCGAGCTGGAAGCTCAAACTCCTCCCCCGAACGAGCGCGGTCATAGGCGCGCTTTCCATCCACTTTAATCGCTGAGACATTGGTGGGACGCTGCATGATTTCACCAACCATGCTGTCAAGGATTCGCTTGATCTCATCGTCGCTTACCTTGGATGCATCTGCAGTAGAGGTGATTTCACCTTCATGATCATCGGTTGTAGTTGATGCGCCTAATACGATTGTTGCGGTGTAGCTCTTATCGCCATCGGTGATGTACTGGAGCAATCGAGTGCCATTATTGAATCCAAGGACAAGAACTCCAGTAGCCATCGGATCAAGAGTTCCAGCATGGCCAACTTTGCGAGTATTAAGCGATCTACGACCAATAGCCACCACATCATGGCTCGTCATCCCAGGAGCTTTATCGACGACTAAGAATCCGTCAGACATTTATGGTGTGTTTACTCTTCTTCAATAACGCGAGGCTGCTTGTATGCATCTTCAACAACCGGCTTTGCACCCTTGCGAGCCTTCGCCACCTGAGCGTCTAACTCATGCACCTTATTGAGAAGTGTGTCCATTGCGCGAGCTGACTCTGGTAGTCCATCGAGGATGAATTCGAGGGTCGGCGTGATGCGAGTCCCAAGGTCCTTGCCAACTGCTGAGCGAATAACGCCCTTAGCTGACTCCAGAGCCGCAGCAGTTGCAGAGCGCTCATCGTCCTCACCGAATACGGTGTAAAAGATTGAGGCGTGCTGGAGATCTCCAGTTACGCGCGCATCGGTAATGGTGACAAAGCCGAGACGAGGATCTTTGATCTTCGTCTCTAGTAGCTGTGCCACTACTACCTTGATGCGGTCTGCAACTTTATCGCTGCGGTGGTTCTTACCCAATTTAGATATCCAATCTGGAATTAAGCGCGCTTCTTCTCTTGCATCTCGAAGACCTCGATGATGTCTCCGACCTGAAGGTCAGCGCCCTTACCTACACCGATACCGCACTCGTAGCCCTCACGGACTTCAGTTGCGTCGTCCTTGAATCGCTTGAGCGATTCGATTGTGACGCTTTCGGCGATTGCTGCGCCATCACGCAATACGCGCGCCTTTGCATTTCGACGAATGATTCCGCTGGTAACGAGTGAACCGGCGATTGTTCCGACCTTTGATGACTTGAAGAGATCGCGAACCTCTGCAGTACCCAATACAACCTCTTCGTACTCTGGCTTAAGGAGACCCTTAAGTGAGAGTTCGATCTCTTCGATTGCGTTGTAGATGACAGAGTAGAAGCGAACTTCAACACCTTCTTGATCAGCGAAGATTGCAGTCTGTGGCTCTGGCTTAACGTTGAAGCCGATAACAACCGCAGTCGATGCAGATGCGAGAGTGATATCGCTCTTGGTGATTGCACCCACGCCACGATGGATAACGCGGAGATCAACTTCAGCTCCGACATCAAGCTGCATAAGAGCATCTTCGAGCGCTTCCACAGAACCAGATACGTCGCCCTTGAGAATAAGGTTGAGCGTTGAAATCTTCGACTGCTCCATGAAGTCTTCAAGCGATACCTTCTTGCGCGCCTTGGCGAGCTGAGCATTGCGCTCTGCTGCCTGACGCTTCTCAGCGATCTGTCGAGCGGTGCGATCGTCTTCGGCAACAAGGAAGGTGTCTCCCGCATTCGGTACCGAGGTAAATCCGAGTACTTGAACTGGACGAGATGGACCTGCTTCGAGAACGTTCTCACCATGTTCATCGAGCATCGCACGAACGCGACCAAATGCTGAACCGGCAACGATTGCATCGCCGACCTTGAGCGTTCCGCGTTGTACGAGAACGGTAGCTACTGGGCCACGACCACGATCGAGGTGAGCTTCAATAGCAACACCACGAGCATCATCTTCGGCTATTGCACGGAGATCAATCGCCGCATCTGCAGTGAGCAAGATTGAATCGATGAGGTCATCGATTCCTTGACCCTTCTTCGCAGATACATTTACAAAGATTGTGTCTCCTCCGTACTCCTCAGCGATGAGGTTGTACTCGGTGAGCTGTTGGCGGACCTTATCTGGGTTAGCGCCTTCTTTATCAACCTTGTTGACTGCCACAACGATTGGAACATCGGCAGCTTGAGCGTGGTTAAGCGCTTCAATTGTCTGCGGCATGATTCCATCATCGGCTGCGACTACGAGAACTGCGATATCAGTGACCTTTGCACCACGGGCACGCATAGCGGTAAATGCTTCGTGGCCAGGGGTATCGATAAAGGTAATTGCGCGATTAACGCCATCATGGTCATGGTGGATTTGGTAAGCACCGATGTGCTGTGTGATTCCACCTGCTTCACCCTTAATTACCTCGGTCTTACGGATGGCATCAAGGAGCGATGTCTTACCGTGATCGACGTGGCCCATAACAGTGACTACTGGTGGGCGGGCAACAAGATCATCTGGATCAACATCGGCAAGTTCTTGCGCCAAGTCGATATCGAAGTCTTGAAGAAGTTCGCGATCTTCATCCTCTGGTGAGACGATTTCGATCTGATACTTAAGCTGCGCACCGAGGATTTCAAAGGTATCTGCATCTACTGATTGAGTTGCAGTAACCATCTCGCCCAAGTGGAAGAGCGCTGAAACTAGCGCTGCCGGATCTGCACCAATCTTCTCGGCAAAGTCAGCTAGCGAAGAGCCACGGCGCATACGAATCTTGGTATTGCCATCACCGTGTGGAATAACTGCTCCACCCAGTTGTGGTGCTTGCATATTGTCGAACTCTTCGCGCAGCGCCTTACGTGACTTCTGCTTACGCTTTGAAGACTTTCCCTTTCCAAATGCACCTGCTGCAGATCCACGACCACCTGGACCGCCACCTGGACGACCTGGACCGCCGCCGGGACGCGCAGCGCCACCAGTTGCCGGACCTGAATTGCGATATGGACCTGAAGAAGATGGCGCACCTGCACCACCTGGACGCGGTGCAAATCCACCTGGACGACCTGGAGCACCTGCACCTGCTGGACGTGGCGCACCTGGACGCGCTGCAAAACCTGGACGTGGCGCACCTGGACGCGGCGCACCTGGACGCGCTGCGCCCATTGGTCGCTGTGGCGGACGTGGAACTGCGCCACCAGTTGAGAATGGATTGTTGCCGGGACGTGGCGGACGTGGAACTGCGCCACCGGCCGAGAATGGATTGTTGCCAGGACGTGGCGGCATTGGAACACCAGGTGTTTGCGGTGTTGCAGATGTTGGATTAGTTGGCGCAGCTGGCGAATCAGGGGTTGCGGTGTAAGCAGCTGCTGCAGCTGCTGCTGCCTGCTCTGCCTCGCGTGATGCCTTCAGCGCTGCAAGATCTACACCGAGTTCAGCGGCAAGCTCTGCTGCGAGTTCGGGGTTTACCTCTGCCTTCTTTGGCGCTGCAGCTTTCTTCGCCGCCGCCTTCTTTACCGGCTTCTTCTCCTCCGCTGGCTTTGCATCGGGATAGAGCGCAATTAATTTGCGCGCAACCGGTGGCTCTACCGTTGAGGATGCTGATCGGACGAATTCGCCGAGTTCTTGTAATTTAGCAAGGACTTCCTTGCTCTCCATACCGAGTTGTTTTGCCAACTCATGTACACGGACCTTTGACACATTTCTCCTGTCTTGGCCCGCATAATTTACTCTGGGATGCGAGCCCTAGTTGTCGAACCTCATGATGTGAACGAGCTCATTTTTGCTTCATAACTTTCGCATCCATTTCTTTCATCGCCAGGATTGGCGATGGGTATGTAACGTCGATAATTCTACCGAAGTGAGGCGGAAAAGCCTATTCCGCTACCGGCGCCGGGGTGTTATCCGGATGGATATCGATACGCCAGCCGGTCAGGCGCGCAGCCAAACGCGCATTCTGTCCATCTTTTCCGATTGCCAGCGAGAGTTGATAATCTGGGACAACTACCTTGGCTGAGCGAGCCTCAAGGTCGACAACTTCAACGCTGCTGACCTTAGCGGGAGCTAGCGCATGCGCCACATACTTAGCGGGATCTTCGTCGTAATCGACGATATCAATCTTCTCTCCGTTGAGTTCATCCATAACTGCACGAGCACGGGCGCCCATGGGACCAATCAGCGATCCCTTTGGTGAAACGCCAGCGCGATGAGAGCGGACGGCAATCTTGCTGCGATGTCCCGCCTCACGAGCAACGCCCATGATTTCAACTACTCGATCTTTGATTTCAGGGACTTCAAGAGCGAAGAGTTGCTTCACCAATCCTGGGTGGCTGCGCGAGAGCATGATCTCGGGACCCTTCATTCCCTGCTTTACCTCAACAACGAAACACTTGATTCGATCTCCGTGGTTATAAACCTCTCCCGGCACCTGCTCTTGTGGCGGAATACGACCTTCGATGCGACCGAGATTGACGTGGATCATCTTAGGATCGCGACCTTGTTGAATAACACCAGAGATAACATCGCCAACTGAGGCGGTGAATTCGCCGACAATCTCAGCATCATTAGTTGCACGCATCGCCTGCTTGATTACCTGACGCGCAGTTGAGGTTGCAATACGACCAAATCCATCTGGTGAATCAATTTCCTCGGCGATCTTCTCGCCAAGTTCGTTAAAGGTCGGAATGATGATCTGAATCTCGCCAGTCTCGCGGTTAAGGCGAGCTTGGGCATATCGATTCGGTTCGTGACCTTGGTTGTAAGCGGTAAGTACGCCAACTTCGATCGCTTGAATCAACTGCTCGAGCGACATCCCTTTCTCATTGGTGAGTGCGACGAGAGCTCCCATTTCAACATGCATTAGTTCTCGTCCTTTCGATTAAATTCAATTTCAACGACCGCTCGTTTGATCTCAGCGAGTGCGACAACAACCTCTTTCGACTCTTTCTTCTCAACGACTGCAAGCGTGACTGAGTCATCGTTATTGGAGGTTATGCGACCAGTAACAACTACTCCATCTGTCTTTGTAACCTTTAGGAGACGTGAGAGGTTCTTAGCGAAGTGGCGCGGCAGGGTTAGCGGGCGATCGATTCCAGGTGAGGTCACTTCCAAGGTAAATGGCGTCTCTCCCATAAAAGGGGCTTCATCCATCAGCTCTGAGACGAGCTTGGAAGCCACGGTAACTTGGTCGAGGTTGAGCGAGGTTTCGCCGTCGACAATTACGGTAACAATGCGATGATTACCTGGAGTTACAAGATTTACATCTTCTAGGAAGTAACCAGCTTGTTGTAGCGCTGGCGTAATAAGTTCCGAAATCTGGTCTTTGAGAGCCATTTATCTGCCGTTCTATTTATTCTTGTTATTTGGTTGTTATTTGATTGTTTTAGTTCTGTGTCCGGAGGCAAATTTACTCTAAAAAGAGTGAGTAACCAAGTCTGAGAATAAGCAGGCCTGTAACAATCAGATAGAAGATGCGGATAAATTGCGAGCCTTTCTTGAGCGCTAAATGCGAACCTAGGTAGCCGCCAGCGAGATTAGCTACGCCGAGGGCGAGACCCAACTTCCACATCAACCCTAGATTGATGCCAACAACAATAATTGATGCGAGATTAGTCGTGGCATTTACCACCTTAGCAATTGCCGATGCGCCGATAAAGGCAAATCCCATCACTGCGACCAGGAAGATCATCAACATGGTGCCAGTTCCCGGACCAATCAAACCATCGTAGAAACCAATGACAAAAGAGGCACCTGCGCCAATCACCATCAACTTACCTGGTTGATGTTTATCTAGATGCACTTTGCCAAGTTCTGGCTTTGTGGCGGTATATGCAAAAATCGCAATCATCATTACAAAGATTGCGCTCTTAAAGATTTCGGCCGAGATGTTGGAGGCAAGTAACGCGCCAATCGATGCTCCGATAAAAGCTGGAAAGACCATCGCTGCCAAGAGTTTGGGATCTGTCTTAATCGATGTTCGGTATTTCAGCGCCGCGGTAGCGGTACCGAAGAAGGCGGCTAACTTTGAGGTACCGACTACTGAGACGGGATTTTCATTCGGGAAGGCGAGCAGTAGGGCCGGTGTTTGAATCAGCCCTCCCCCGCCAGCGATGGCATCGATAAAACCGGCCGAGAAAATAGCAAGGAAGAGGAGTACTAGAGTTACAGTTGAGAGGTCGTAGAACACTGCTTACTTAATCGCTGTAAGGGTTGAAGCGATCGCGTCAACAGCATTGGCAACTGCAACCTCGGACTTCTCGCCACTCTTACGGACTCGAACCTCGACGTTACCTTGTTCCAGCGCTTTGCCAACGACAACGATGATTGGAATACCAATCAACTCGGCATCCTTAAATTTAACTCCAGGGCTTGTTCCGCGGCGATCATCGAGCATGACCGAGATGCCACGTGTCTCAAGTTCGAGGCCAATCTTCTCGGCGGTATCAAAGATTAAATCTTCCTTACCTGTAGCCACCACATGGACCTTTGCTGGCGCAACTTCGACTGGCCACGATAGACCAATCTCATCGTGAGTCTGCTCGGCAATTGCTGCTACTGCACGAGAGACACCGATTCCATAAGAGCCCATGGTGACTACTTGGCTCTTTCCATTCTGATCGAGAACGGTGAGATTAAGAGCATCGGCATACTTGCGGCCAAGCTGGAAGATATGGCCGATTTCAATTGCACGATCGATGACAACTGCAGTGTCACAGGTTGGGCATGAATCGCCCTCGCGGATCTCGGCCGCTTCAATGTAATGATCAATCTCAAAGTCGCGACCGCAGACTACGTTCTTGGCGTGCTTATCTTTGGCGTTTGCTCCAGTTACCCATGAGGTGCCAGGTGCAATCCGTGGATCAGCATAAACAGTGATGCCATTCTTCTTGGCATCTTGTGGTCCGATATATCCCTTAACTAACCCTGGGAACTTTGTGAAATCTGCCTCTTCAAAAGTTCTGATCTCATTGACACCTGGCAGGTTTGCCTGCAAACGCTTGAGATCGACCTCACGATCACCTGGAACAAGAACTGAGATTGCAGTTGTATCTGCCATTAACATGACATTCTTTAAGGTCGATGCACCGGTATAGCCGCCACCGAACTTTGAATTGAGGAGTTCGACCAAGGTGTCAATTGTCGGGGTATTCGGTGAATCAAAAACTTCTAGCGGTGCGATGCCAGAAGGATCAACCGGTGCGACCTTGGTCGTCATCGCTTCAACATTAGCTGCATAGCCACACTTAGGACAGAGCACATAGGTATCTTCACCAGTTGGGCATGGGGCGAGGAACTCTTCAGATGAGGATCCGCCCATTGCGCCTGCAACGGCTGAGACGATGTTGTACTTCATGCCGAGGCGATCAAAGGTCTTGACATAGGCGGCGCGATGCTTCTGATATGACTCGACCAGACCTTCATCGGTGAGGTCGAACGAGTAAGAATCTTTCATGACAAACTCGCGGCCACGGATGATGCCGGAGCGCGGACGCGCTTCATCGCGATATTTAGTCTGAATCTGATAGAGCGAGAGTGGCAAATCTTTATAGGACGAGTATTCGCCCTTCACCATGAGAGTGAACATCTCTTCATGGGTAGGACCTAAGAGATAGTCAGTTCCCTTGCGGTCTTGAAGGCGGAAGAGATCTGGACCGTATTCGCTCCAGCGATTGGTCTGCTCGTATGGATCTTTCGGCAACATCGCTGGGAAGTGAACCTCTTGAAAACCAGCCGCATCCATCTCTTGGCGCACCACGTTCTCGACATTGCGGAGGGTAATTACTCCTAGCGGAAGCCACGAGTAGATTCCGGCCGCGATTCGGCGAATATATCCAGCGCGTACAAGGAGGCGATGGCTTGGAACCTCAGCATCAGCTGGATCATCGCGAAGGGTGCGGAGAAAGAGTGAAGACATGCGCAACATGGGCGCGAGCCTACCTGAGGATTAGGAAGTTGTGACGGAAGGTTCGCCGGAAGTAACTCCCGCCGCCTCCATCTCCTCTGCAAGGCGCATAGCTTCTTCGATAAGAGTCTCAACGATTTGAGCCTCAGGAACAGTCTTGATTACCTGACCCTTTACAAAGATCTGGCCCTTGCCGTTACCTGATGCAACGCCGAGATCTGCTTCGCGCGCTTCACCTGGACCATTAACGACACAACCCATCACAGCGACGCGGAGCGGAACTGTCATCCCTTGCAAACCAGCCTGCACCTTCTCGGCGAGGGTGTAGACATCTACCTGTGCGCGACCACATGATGGGCAGGAGACGATCTCCAATTTACGCTGACGTAAGTTGAGTGATTCGAGAATTGAGATTCCAACCTTGACCTCTTCAACAGGTGGCGCAGAGAGTGAGACGCGGATTGTGTCGCCGATTCCTTCAGATAAGAGAATTCCAAATGCGGTAGCCGACTTGATTGTGCCCTGGAAGATTGGACCAGCTTCGGTGACTCCGAGGTGAAGTGGGTAATCGCACTTTGCCGCTAGAAGTCGGTAGGCGTTGACCATGGTGACTGGATCGTGGTGCTTTACGGAAATCTTGATATTGCTAAAGCCGTGCTCTTCAAAGAGCGATGCCTCCCAGAGCGCGGATTCAACGAGCGCCTCAGGGGTTGCCTTTCCATACTTTGCGATAAGGCGGGGATCCAATGAACCAGCATTGACGCCGATGCGAATTGGAATACCAGCATCGCCAGCGGCCTTTGCCACCTCTTTTACCTTGTCATCAAATTGCTTGATATTGCCAGGGTTGACGCGAACAGCGGCGCAACCGGCATCGATGGCCGCGAAGATGTACTTTGGCTGGAAATGGATATCTGCGATCACTGGAATCTGTGACTTCTTTGCGATCTGAGCTAGAGCATCAGCGTCATCTTGGGATGGCACAGCGACACGTACGATCTGGCAACCAGATGCGGTGAGCTCAGCAATTTGCTGAAGGGTCGCATTAACGTCAGCAGTGAGCGTTGTACACATTGACTGAACGCTAACCGGAGAATCGGATCCAACTCCAACTGAGCCGACCTTAAGTTGCTTGGTCTTGCGCCGTGGATGGAGCGGTTGCAGTGGGGCGGTTGGAATTCCGAGATCTACCATGGTGCGTATTCTGCCCGATAATTAAAGATTGAGCGAGACAGGATTGATGATGTCGGCAATCACCAGTAGAACTGTGAGAGTAATTAAGAGAACAACTACCACCCCGGTGATAGGTGTAAGGACATTCACATTAATCGGCGCTGGGCGCGGCTTGCGGCGAAGTCGTGCAAATAGCGCCCGAATTTCATCGGCGATAGCTACCGCCATATGTCCGCCATCGAGTGGAAGTATCGGCAGCAAGTTGAAGATGCCAACGAAAACATTGAGGCTTGCGACGAGCAAGATAAAGGTGGTGAGACGTTCGTTTCCGTTAAGTTTCTCACTTCCGACTGCCTGACCCGAAACTCGAGCTGCGCCAACAACACCCACCAAACCGTTGGGATCACGCTCTTCGTTCATAAATGTCTGACGGAAGAGTTGTGGCACCTTAGTTGGCAGCGCGATAAGCGACTTCACTGACTCTCGCGCCAGCACTCCTGTAGCGGTAGCCGATTGAGTTATAGATTCGACAAAGCCATCGCGTTCGGTGGCGAGCGTAGTGATGACGCCGAGCATGTACCGCTTCGCCTCTTCGTTATAAGACGGCGCCGCTGTGATTGCAATCTTCTCGCCGCCTCGAAGAATTATGAGATCAAGAGGTGCGCCTTTTGATTCATCAATAACTCTCGCATCAACCGACCAGTTCTCAACTCGCTTGCCATTAATCGAGTAGATCTCATCACCTGGGCGCAAGCCAACTGATTCAGCGACCGAACCTGGAGATATCTGAGCCACGGTCGGTGTAATAGTTGTATATCCAATACCGAAGAAGATTGTGAAGATTAAGAGGAAACCAATGATGAAGTGAGCAAATGATCCAGCGCCGAGGACGATCAACTTGCGTAGGGATGAGGCTCGGTAGAAGGCACGATGATCCTCACCTGCTGGCATCTCATCGGTCGGGGTCATGCCTTCAATGCGACAGTAACCACCAGCTGGAATCGCCTTGACTCCGTATTCGGTCTCTCCTCGTGTAATCGACCAAATGCGGCGACCAAAACCCACGAAGAACTCAGATACCCGCATGCCAAATTTACGGGCGGTGAGGAAATGGCCAAGTTCGTGGAACATCACTGAAGTTAAGAGCGCTACGACAAATGCGATGATGCCAAGAATCTCCATTATGAAGCTACTTTCTTAATATGTGCTTGAGTTGCGATGCGAGCATCATCCTCGATGGCACTGACATCTGCGAGATCGCGAATAGTTGGGATAGCGCTCTTCTCATAGTGAGCGACGATGGCAGAGACCGTCGGAATAATCTGCACGAAAGAAATCTGACCAGCGATGAAAGCTTCGACAACTACCTCATTGGCGGCGTTGAAGATCACAGGCAACGCTCCCCCAACTGACCCACAATGTTGTGCGAGCGAGACCGCAGGGAAACGCTGGCCATCAATTGGCGTGAAATTCCAGGTCGCTGACTTGCTCCAATCAATCGGTGAAGTTGCGCCCGCTGTGCGGTGTGGATAATTGATGGCCAGTGTGATTGGCCCCTTCATATTGGGCGGTGATGCCTGAGCAATGGTCGAACCATCCTTGTACTCGACCATCGAATGAACAATTGATTGTGGATGGATAACTGCTTCAATCTGTGAATACGGGAGGTTGAAGAGGTGGTGCGCTTCAATAATCTCCAGCCCCTTGTTCATCAAGGTAGCTGAGTTGATGGTGACTACTGGCCCCATCGCCCAGGTTGGATGCGCTAACGCCTCATCGAGCGTGACGTTAGAGAGATCCTGGCGATCGCGGAATGGTCCGCCGCTTGCAGTTAATACTAATTTTGAAATGTCGCTATGGCGATTGCCCTGAAGGCACTGCCAGATAGCGGAGTGCTCTGAATCAACTGGGATAATCTGATTCTCTTGAGCTAGTGGCATTACCAAATCACCGCCGGCAACGAGTGACTCTTTATTGGCCAAGGCCAGCTGATTGCCCGCCTTAATTGCTGCCAAGGTTGGTCCAAGACCAATCGAGCCGGTGATTGCATTAAGTACTACATCGCACTTGATTGCTGCAATCTCAGTTGATGCATCCAGCCCGTCGATTACGGTGACGCCTGGAAGCGCTTCGCGAATAACATCGGCGTTCTTGATAACGCCAACTGTTGCGACCTTGTACTTCTTCGCTTGTGCAATGAGCACATCCGGATTGGATCCAGCAGCTGTGATTGCAAGAACCTCAAATAACTCTGGGTTGGCATCGACAATCTCCAGCGCTTGCACGCCGATGGAGCCGGTAGAACCGAGAATTACTAGAGAGCGCTTCATTTAACGGCGCGCTTACGTCCCACGATCTGTCCGAGAATGACTACGGTAAGCGCAATTACAAACATCGCGGAACCGATGACATTTGCCTGTGGTGGGATGCCACGAGCTGCTGAGACATAGACGAACTTAGGGAAGGTCGTCATGGTGCCTGAATTGAAGTTGGTGATGATGAAGTCATCGAATGAGAGGCTGAAGGCCAAGAGCGCAGCTCCCGCGATACCAGGTGCTACAAGCGGGAAAGTTACGCGACGGAAGGTCTCGACCTCGTTGGCGTAGAGATCCATCGCCGCCTGCTCAAGACGTGGGTCGAGGCTGGCAATACGAGCTTTAACAGTGACAACTACGAACGAGATACAGAACATCACGTGGGCGATAACTGTTGGCCAGAAGCCTGGATTGATCTGCAGCGTGAGGAAGAGTGAGAGCATCGATGCACCGAGAACAATCTCTGGTGTTGCCATCGGCAAAAAGATCAACAAGTTAGTGGTTGAACGACCACGGAACTTGTGGCGACCGATAGCGAAGGCAATCATCGTGCCAAGAATTGTTGAGAAGAGGGTTGCTAGGAATCCAATCTTGATTGAATTGCCAAGGGCGGTACATACCTCTGGCGCACCGCAAGGGTTCATCCAATTATCGAAGGTAAAACCCTTCCAGATGAGATTGGACCTGCCGCCATCATTAAAGGAGAAGGCGACGGTATAAGCGATTGGAATTAATAGATAGGTGAAGGCGATAACCGCATAGATGCGGATGAGGTTACGCTGGAACCAGCGAGACACTTTTCTCATACCAACTCCTCCGTTCCGGCCTTGCGGATATAGAGCGAGACCAGCACAAGGATTGCAGCCATCAAGGTAAATGAGAGCGCCGCTGCTGTTGGATAATCAACAATCTTAAAGAAGCGAGACTCGATGACGTTACCGATCATCTTGGTCTGCGGGCTACCGAGGATTGCGGCATTGACGTAATCGCCAGCTGCTGGAATAAAGGTAAGTAACGTTCCGGCGACAACACCTGGCATCGAAAGCGGAAGTGTGACTTTGCGGAAGGTAGTCAAGCCATTTGCATAGAGATCGCCAGATGCTTCCAAAGTTCTTGGATCAATACGATCGATTGACGCATAGAGCGGCAAGGTCATAAATGGCAGGAAGTTATAGGTCATACCGGCAACCACAGCAAAAGCAGAAGAAGTGAGAGTGGTGCTCGGTGCGATGATATGTAAATCTCGTAAGAACGGAACTACAAAGCCCTGCTCGCCAAGGATCTGCTTCCAGGCAATTGTGCGGAGCAAGAACGAGGTGAAGAAGGGAGCAACTACAAGCACGAGTAGTACATTTTTATATTTGCCAGCTTTAAATGCGATCGCATAAGCCAATGGATATGCGATTGCTAGCGCGGCAACAGTTGCGATTGCGGCATAAAGGAATGAACGACCGAACTGCTCTTTATTCTCTAGGAAGGCATCGATGTAGTTCTGCCAACGAAGAGTCTGCTCGTATTCACCGGTATCTCCCCCGGCGATAGGAGTCTGGGTCGATGTCTGCGCCAAGTTTGCGATAGGCCAGATAAAGAAGGTGAAGAGAAATACTATTCCTGGCAGCAGGAGTAGGTAAGGAGTACGCGGGCTTGAGATGCCGGACTTACTCATCGTCCTCTGGAATCTCTTCTGGATTTACCTCAGTGCCTGCCTCAGCATCTTCATCGCCGCGGAGCGCGAATGTGAAGCCTGACTCCCAAGAGATATTGACATCTTCACCGACGCTAAATGGCGCAACGCCGTCGTCGTTCTGCTCGAAGACCATCAACTCTTGGCCCCATGGCATCAAGACCTGGTACTGAGTTGAGACGCCGATATATGAAACATCTTCGATCTTTCCGCCGGTCAAGATATTTCCGGAGGTGCTAGTTGAAAGGCGGGAAATGCGGAACTTCTCTGGGCGAATACCGGCATAGATCGAGTTATCGACTGCGTGAGAGCGGTTCTTGGCAAGCGAGATCTTCTGTCCGAAGAGATCAACGATGTGGTTATCGCCATCGTTACCGGTGATTGTTCCCTTAATAAGGTTTGACTGACCCAAGAAGTTTGCTACGAATGCAGTCTTTGGATTGTCATAGAGATCTGCTGGCGAACCGAGTTGTTCGATCTCGCCCTCGTTCATAACTGCGATCGTGTCGGCCATAGTCATAGCCTCTTCTTGATCGTGGGTCACGTGAACGAAAGTTAGACCAACTTCCTTCTGAATCCACTTGAGTTCGATCTGCATCTGGCGACGAAGCTTGAGATCGAGAGCACCGAGCGGCTCGTCTAAGAGCAAGAGCGCTGGGCGGTTGACGATGGCGCGAGCGAGTGCGATGCGCTGCTGCTGGCCACCTGAGAGCTGTGTTGGCTTACGTGAAGAGAGGTGAGAGAGCTCCACCAAATCGAGAGCCTTCTCAACCTGCTCCTTCACATCTTTAATGCCTCGTCTGCGAAGACCAAATGCGATGTTCTCAAAGATGGTGAGATGAGGAAAGAGCGCATAGTTCTGGAAGACGGTATTGATTGGACGCTGATATGGCTTGGTGAAAGTGATATCAGTGTTACCGAGAGAGATAGTTCCCTTGGTTGGCTCTTCAAGGCCGGCGACCATTCGCAGAGTTGTGGTTTTTCCGCAACCAGATGGTCCAAGTAGTGCAAAGAAAGAACCCTCTGGAATTGTTAATGAGAGATCATTAACGGCGGTGAAATCACCGTAACTCTTTGAGACGTTCTGTAAGCGAAGATCGCCGCGCGCTGAAGAGATTCCTGACAACTTAGTTACCAGCAGCCTTTTGGAATGCCTCTGTCCAAGCGGATTCCTCTGCAGGTGTTAGTGCCTTGAAGACGTTGAGACGTGAGAGTGTCTTCTCGGTTGGGAAGATGTACTCAGACTTTGCGAGTTCGGCATCGAACTTCGCCATCTCTTCCTGCGCACCCTTAACTGGGGTTACGTAGTTAACGTATGCGGCAACTTCTGCTGCAACAGCTGGGTCGTAGTAGTAGTTGATGAGCGTCTCGGCGTTCTTCTTGCCTTCAGGAGTTGCAGTTGAAGGGATAAGGAAGTTATCGCCAGAGATAGTTCCGCCTGACTCTGGGATTGCGAAGTCGAACTTGCCTTCGTTCTCAGATGAGAGCTGGAACATATCGCCTGACCATGCGATAACCGCTGTGGCATCGCCAGAGATGAGGTCTTCCTTGTACTCGTTGCCCTTTACGCCGCGAATCCAACCATCTGCGATCTTCTTCTCAAGGAAGTCGACGGCATTCATAAATTGATCCTCAGTAACGGTGGCGATATCTACACCCTGTGAAAGGAGGATTACGCCGATGGTGTCGCGCATCTCTGAGAGAACAATGATCTTGCCCTTGTTCTGTGGAGTCCAGAGATCATCAACTGACTTCATGCCCTTTGGATTTACAGCTGTGTTCCAGCCGATTCCACCCATGATGCCCTGGTAGGTAAGTGATGAATCGCGATTTGGATCGAATGATGGAGATGCAAGAGAATCGAGAATGTTCTTTGCATTTGGAATATTTGCCTTATCAAACTTCTGTGTGTAACCGAGACGGATAAAGCGAGCTGCCATCCAGTCTGTTGGTGTGATTACGTCGTAACCAATGTCTTCGCCGAGCTTGAGCTGGCCTTGAACCTTGCCGAAGAATTCGTCGTTATCGTTGATATCTTCTGAGTAGATCGCTTCGATTCCGAACTTCTCTTTAAATGCCTCGAGTGTTGGATAAGTTGTTCCTGATTCATCTACATCTAAGTAGAGTGTCCAGTTAGCCCAACGAACCTGATTTGCAGCATCAGCGCCTCCGCCTGATCCGCATGAAGCGAGCGCGGTTGCACCTGCGACTGCGCCTGCGCCGGCGAAGACCGCACGACGTGAAACGCGAGAGTTAAGAATTGAACGTGCTTCTTCTGAGAGAGGTTTACGTGGAGTGTTAGCCATCGATGGGCTCCTTTTTAATATTTGATGAGCGACGCGTTTCGAGTCGTTCATCTAGCCGGTGTAAGGGACGGTTTTGCAGGGCTCATTATGTAACCCATGAGGCCCCTAGGCCAAACCAAAATGGAGCGTTTCTCTCCTCGTGTTGGGGCGAGAAATCAGGCGTTGATGTTGCTCATCACATGCTTGATTCGGGTGTAATCCTCGAATCCATAGCTGGAGAGGTCCTTGCCGTAGCCACTGCGCTTGTAGCCACCATGAGGCATCTCGGCCACTAGTGGGATATGGGTGTTGATCCAGACGCAGCCGAAGTCGAAGGCCTTCGCCATTCTCATCGCTCGGCCATGGTCCTTGGTCCAGACTGAAGATGCCAATCCATAATCGACGCCATTGGCCATCGCGACCGCCTCGGCCTCATCCTTGAACTTCTGGATGGTGATGACCGGGCCGAAGATCTCAGATTGAATCAATTCGTCGCTCTGCTTGAGGTCGGCAATCACTGTTGGAGTAATGAAGAACCCTGGGAGCCCGGAAGGCTGGCCGCCAGCGACGATGCGAGCATGAGATGGAGTGCGAGAGATAAAGCCAGATACACGTTCGAATTGGTTGGCGTTATTGACTGGACCAACCAAGACATCTTGATCTGGCGCTCCCATGGCGATCTGATTGGTCGCCTGATCTGCCAACAACTTCACCATCTCGTCATAGACGCCCTCTTGAACCAAGACTCGAGTTGCCGCAGTGCAATCTTGTCCGGCGTTGAAGAAGCCAGCGATTGCAATTCCTTCAGCAGCAGCTGCTAAGTCGGCATCATTGAAGACAACTACCGGCGCTTTGCCACCAAGTTCGAGGTGTACTCGCTTCAGCGACTTTGCGGCAGCACCTGCAACCGCCATTCCAGCGCCGACTGAGCCAGTGATAGAGACCATCGCTGGGGTCGCATGCTCAACGAGGAGAGACCCGGTCGCACGTTCTCCGGTAACAACGTTGATTACTCCATCTGGAAGGAACTCTGACATTACCTGTGCCATAAAGACGGTTGATGCAGGAGTTGTATCGCTTGGCTTGAGTACAACGGTATTTCCCGCTGCAATCGCTGGCGCCCATTTCCAGACCGCCATCATCATTGGATAGTTCCATGGCGTTACCTGTGCGCAGACACCCACAGGTTCGCGGCGGATAAATGAAGTCATTCCGCGCATGTATTCACCAGCTGATTTACCTTCGAGGTTGCGCGCAGCACCAGCAAAGAAGCGGATCTGATCGACCATTGGTGGGACTTCTTCAGAGGCAGTTAAACCCACTGGCTTTCCGCAGTTCTCTGATTCGATAGCTACAAATTCATCGGCACGTGCCTCAATGGCATCGGCAATTTTGAGCAGCGCTCGTTGGCGCTCAGATGGAGTCGAGTCGCGCCAATCGACAAATGCATTAGCAGCTGACTTCATCGCAGCATCGACATCGGCTGCGTTGGAGATTGGTGCGGTAGCAAAAGGCTGACCGGTCGCGGGATTGACGAGAGTTGTAGTCTCCCCCGAAGTTGAATCTACTGATTGGCCATTGATGAAATTCTGTAGCTTCTTCATGCGCCGGAGTCTATCTAGGAATACTTCGCCGTTTCAATAGTGATGCTCTTAACATCAGCCGATAGGGCAATCGGATAAGTAAGAATGACTGAGTACTCAGCGACTCCCGGGGTGTATTCAATTATCGTGTAGTCATCGGCATAGCCAGCATCGCGTCCCATCGGATCGATGAGAGTGATTGCATCATTTGCCCAAGCTGCATAGTTAGTACCAGAGTAGGCAGTGTTGGTTACTCGTAAAACTAAAGAGGTTGCGGTAACTGAATCGCTCAGCGCTTGGGTATTGCCGGCTCCATAAAACATATTGAGTGGTGTTGATGCATTGGTGCCGAATAACTTTATCCGGAGCAACGTATTGCGACATGCACGAGGATTGAGACCAATGACGCGAACATTTGCCACTTTATCGCTCTGCGTTCCTTGGCCAGAGGTCAAACCAATTCCTACCCACGAATCGCAAGCTTTAACTTGGAAGATTCCCTGACCGAACTCTTTTCGGCTGCCACCGAGTGAGATATTGGCGGCAAAGGTTGAGGCGACAACGCCGCAAACGAGAATAAAAATGCCGAGATTTAACTTCGCTCTGGTTCTGCGATCTGAGTTAGCTTCGACAACCTCTTCATCGAAGTCTCCTGGGTCGGAGGCGCCGCTGAAGTAATTCATCGCACTCCCCCCATAGAAATTTGCCTTAATCCTACCCTCGACATTATGGGGTCACCGTAAATGTGGTCGTACCGACCGATCCATTAGGCGTAGTAATGACGATACGTCCCGTTGTAGCTCCAGTCGGCACCGTGACGTTAATCGTTGAATCATTAGGGATTGAGTAGGTAGTAGCCACTACCCCACGCCAGAATTTGATTGCAACCTTGGAGATATCGGCAAATGAGAAGCCAAGTCCACTGATTGTTATGGAGCTTCCGATTGAGCCTGATGAAGCGCTTAGCCCCGTAAAAGCCGGCGCTAGATTGGAATCAACGATAAATGAATTGGTGCCTTGAATACCAATACTTGGCCCAGGTTCAGGGGTAGGTAGCGGAACAAATGGAATGAAGAGTGCGAAGTTAATGATCGCTGATGTCGTCGTGGCAAGATAATTCCGGTCAGCTGCTTTATTGACTTCGACGGTACATGTTCCCGGCGTGCTAGCCGCCAACTTGCGCCAGTCAAGAATGCAGGATGGTCCGCTTGATCCTGTAATGGTGAAGAGAAGTCGGCCACTGCCGTTTCCACCACTTGTTCCAATCGTCATCGTCTCCGGATAGAAGAGGCTGTAGGTAGATAAGCTGAGCGCGCTCTGCGAAATTTTATTGATGGTCACAGGAGTGCTGAGATAGGTAATGGTTTCGTAATTGGAGAGAGTGCCGGTGGCGAAAGTAAAAGCACTAGGCGTTATCAGATAGGTACCCGCATCGGTCGGCTTGGTAGAGCTTGCCTGTGCGGTACATGAATCTATAGCCCAGCAAGGGCTAAACATTCGAACTGGTCTAACCATCAAATGCGTTGAATCTGACTTTAAGGTGCTGCCGATATTCCACGCGCTATTGACCGAAACTAGAGTTCGCATCGTGGATGCATCTGCTTCGGTTGATCCCCAATACCCTTGATTTCCAGTCGCCCAATTTGCTCCGAGCTCTAATAGCCCCGCTTGATTTCGAACGTTGGCTAGTTCGGCAAGTTCGTTGCTATTGGGAATAAACCAATCGGTGTAACCGCCACCTGCATATGAGGTCACTCTCTTAACTGCGCCACCAGTGCAATAACTTTCAAAGAGCGCGGTATTGGTCTCGCCCCAACCAATGCCATATTGGCTTGCCCCACGGTTAATTGAATCCTGGTTTGTAGATCCCTCACAGAATTTACCGACCGATGCAAGATCATCGCTTCCGGTCCAATTAGATGGTGCAGCTTCAAAGTATTTTCCATTGCCGTTAGCTGTTGCTGGCGTAATAAAGACTATTCCCCCACCGGGTCCGATATCTCCGACCAAACAAGATCCACCGGTAGCACAGGTGAGCCCGCCAGGTTTATACGAGACAGAGACCGTTCCAGTATCACTGTTCTTTAAGCCGCTGATTATTAAGTTTGTAGCAAAACTTGCCGCCGAACCGGTATAGCTCAGGGCGGTCGGTGTATCGATATAGGCGGTAAGGGTGTCCGCTTTAGCAATCGTAATTGAGAGCGCGATTCTGGTACTAGCTCCATAGATATCTGTTGCGGTAATTGTGTCTTGATACGTTCCAGCGCTGAGCCATGGCTGCAATTGCACCATTATGGATCTTGCAGTTGCGGTATCCCACAAGATTCCAGAAACCGCATTTGAGGTGACGGTTGCAGTAATGGTCTCAGATCCTGCTATTACGGTATATGTCTCATTTATAGTCGTGCCGTATTTTCCGACTAGCGGCTGTAAAGAATTGGCGGAGAATGATGGCTGTGCATTCACGGTGATGGTCAATGGAACCGAAATAGATGCACTTACCGAGTCCGTAACCGTGAAAGTTTCATAATACGTACCTGCAGTGATGGTATCTGCAAATTTTATTACAGGGAATCCGACCGTAGTTGTGTCTAAAGTAAAGTTGCTGGTTATTGGCGTAAGTGAATATCTATAGGTTGGCGTGCCTGAACTAACGGTAAATGTCTCCGACTTACTGATATTTACCGTCTTGCTAAGCGAACTCTTACTTATTAATTTAAGCGCGCCATTAATTGTTGCGAAAACTGCCGTGCTGGTGTCGACAATAAATAGCCCGGCCGTATCCGAGTCAGTAACTATGACTCGATATACAAAGTTGCTCCCACTTGTGCTGGTATCGGATGGCACCCAACTGAAATAGGCGTTTGCCGCTCCTGTTCCCTCTTTGATCTTGGTAAATGTTCCCGATGAACCCGTGGTTGATGATTCCCATCTAAAGGTTCGAGTGAGTTGAGCTGTCTCACTATCTTGAGCGACATTGACCGTGAAAGTCTCGGTCATTCCAACATTGAGATATGCATTTGTTGGTTTGGTAAATGTTGGTTTGGAGGCCACGATATAGCGGAAGATCACCACACCCGATCCGCCAACTCCACCATAACCTGTCGCGCCGTCTGAGGACATTCCCGCGCCACCGCCGCTACCAGAGTTAGCGCGACCGTTTGTCGCACCTCCAGTCGCAGCTATAGCAGCACCACTGATGTACGCAGAATTTCCAGCTGAGGTACTTCCACCTAAGCCACGTTGTGATGACGATGTTGCACCGCGAAGAGAACCTCCACCACCAGCCGCCAAGGCTCCAAAACCCTTGTAAGTTGAGTATGAGCTCGCAATCGACGAGCTGAGGCCGCTTCCACCGTAACCACCATGATTTGTTCCACCGGTATTCGGATCGTTACACATCGCCATTGCACCAACGCTCGTTGCGCCACCGCCACCACCGCCACCAAGCTCGGAGCAAGTTGGATAGAGATCAACGCCATAGGCTCCATCGAAACCTTGGCCAGAAATTCCAATACCGCCAGCTCGAATAGTTCCGTGAGCACCGCCTCCACCTGATGCTCCCGAAGCAGCCGGATATTGGGTATTGACTGTATTTACACTGAACTCCGCCATACCGGAGCCGCCTCCTGCTGCGCTAACTCCAAAGGCGGTAGACGTTTCTCCACTCGATGGCGCTAAAGGATTTGTGGCACCAACGCCACCAACACCAACTTTTATTGGGTAGAAATCAAGTTCGTCGACTTTTAATGTGGCCTCTTTAAAGCCGCCGGCGCCACCACCGCCACCTTGATAGCCACCACCACCACCTCCACCTCCACCAAGCACCAAGACTGATAGCGCAGTCACGGATTCAAACATTTGGAAACCACCATTTTTGGTAATGATAGTTCGCGGGAAAGTCATATAGTAATAAGGGCCAGATGAATAACTGTTTGCAATATGTGAGCGAAACGGCGATCCATACTCAGTAAAGTTAAAGTTTGAATCTGACCTCTGACTACGAGAGGCAAGGGGATCTGTAGTCTCATTGAAGTCCCAATACATTAAGAGATTGGCATGGCCCAAGTTTTCAGCCTCGTGAGACTTGGTCCAAATATCTGTAAGTGATCGAGCTGTATCCCAAATCTTCACTTCATCGACTCGCCCAGGGAAATATTCGTCCGCAGTACCAGTGCCTCCAACGTAAATTTGACTATAGTCATTTTTGATAGAGCTCACCGTAAAACTATTTACCCAGGAAGACCCAACTAAGACCTTCATCTGAATATTGTTGTAATAAACGGTAACCGTGGTGCCACTTCTAACCACCGCGATGTGCGCCCAATCTTCATATACAACTCGTTGAGCTAACTTGGTTCTAGTAAATACCGAGGAATTGTCCGTTATGCCCACATACCAATAGCCATTTCCGCATGAGATATGGAAGTTAGAAGTTGAGATAGCTCGCCGGTAGATATTGGTCTCTGTGCAATCTTCTCTAGGTCTTATCCACGCCTCATATGTGAAATCACCCCAGAGCCCAATGGTTCCGGAAGTCTTGAGGTATTGGCTTGTTCCATTAAACATCACGCTCTGATCGACATTGCCGGAGTCAGCCACCACCTGAATAGTCAAGGTACGCGTTCCGGATGCGTTATTGGCATCTCCAACGGCGATAGTAGTCGAGTACGTTCCAACGGGAAGAGCTTCGGATGCCGAGACTACTCCCGTTGATGGATCAATTGTAAAACCATCACGAATAGCCGATAGGCGGAAGGTAGTTGTACCAGTGTTGTTACTCAAGTAGTAGCCAGCTCCTGCGGTGTAACTTGCATTGCGTCCCTGAGTAATTTTCAGATAATTTCTACCAGCAACAGATATTTCTGTGGAATTTCGAACATACAACTCAAAGCCGAGTTGCTTAGTTGTGCCATTGCCACCCGACAATCCAGCCTGTCCTGGGTTTAAGTGGTTGTCTGAAGAACAGCAACCATTGTAAGTTCCAGCTGCAATTGAAGTGGATGCACTGCTCGCCATTCCAATTCCGCCGTTACCGTCGTTTGAAGCTTCATTGCCTCCATAATTTTCGTTCCAGCCAAAACCAATTCGTGATTTTGTGTAGAACGATGTACTCGAATTACCGTAGTTAATTCCGAAGAATCGAATATCGGTTTGTGAGAAGAAAACGTTTTCTCCTACAGCAGAGTAGGGGGATTCGCTCGCGTTGTAATTGCTCTGTACTTGGCGAAAAGCACAACGACTGGCGTTGGTAAAAAGGTAGGTCAGTGTGTTTGGAGTATCAACACAGTTTGGAACCGAAGAAGGCCCGTTTGTATGCGCAACATTCCAAGAATCACCACCCCATCCTGCTGGATAGCCATCTGCAGCGCTTGCGTTATAGGCCTTCCATTTCTTGCCTGAGGTAAAAGTTTCATACCAAGCAAATCCATAAGCAACGCTATTAACACCTGAGGAATTACTACTTGGAAACGCGCCGCCGCCTTTATCTGTGACTTCTGGATACAAGACCATAACTTGATTCCCGACCGATGAGGCAAATGGTGCGTACTTCGCATCGGTATTTCGATAGGTATCAATAGTGTCACTAGCGCTAAAGCGCTCTGGGTAGCTCGAATTCGAGGTCAGCGTTGTGTTAGTCCAATAAGGTGAATCGTATTTAAACTCTGAACTACTGTTCTTTCCCCGCATAGCGAGCATCCAGCCGCCACCACCTTGCGAAGAGTTCATAATACAAAAGACTAGAGTCGGAGTGCCGTCAATTAAGATCCAATAATGGCCATCCATATTTGTGTTTGTCGCTCTTTTAATTTCATATGCTGACCCGGCTGGACATCTTGAGTCAACGCCAATAGGGCAAGTGCCGAAGAAGACGGATGGATCCGTAGCGATATTTGCAGCAGGTATCGAAGTGCGAGTTTGTGAGCCGTACTCCCAATCGATAGAAAAGAAAGAATCCCCACCTATTTCGTGAAACCAAACTTCAATTCGGTAAATCTCATCTTGGACCATATTGATCGATCCGGAAGGGCTGGAGGCAGATACCGAATTAAAGAAAACTCTTTGACCTTGAATATTCAGCTGAAGTCCATCGTCATTCGTGCTCTTAAATGTTACCGACCCGGTATAGGGCGCCTTGATATAACCAACTACGTACGCCGTGTAATCATTAGAACCGCACCCACTTGGACCACCTTGGCCCCAGTTCTGGTTTAGTGATGTTAATACGCCTGTTGCGCAAGTTCCCGAGGTGAATGGGGTGCGTGTGAAACCTGCCGCGGTTGTATTTTCACTCTTGTAATAAACCTTCAAACCATTGACATAGCCATTGACCAATTTCTCGACTGCTGCATATGCGCCGACAGCTCCATTAAATGCTGCAACCTTTACTGTGTAATAACAACCCTCAGTTAAGCCGCTGATAGTGATTGATGTTTGCAGTGAGCCAGTAGATTGCACTGCGCCATCTGTTACCGGACTCGAGCAACCCGTCACAGTTCGACGATTGACGATGTATCGCCAAGAGCTTGCGACTACTCCGGAAGTTTGAAGATTGACAGTGATTGATGTTGCTGTCACCGTCGAAGAGGTAATGGTTGGCGCAGCAAGTGGCGCAGCGTTGGCCACCGGGGCAGAGATCCCCACCTGAATGAACCCAGCAGCGAGCAAGGCCACGATGGAGCGGGCCAGCCTGATCTGAGTACGCTTGAGGAACATTAGACGGCGATTCTAGGCGGTAGGGGGTGACCCTGGCTAACGCCTGACTTTGGCCTCTTACGGTGTAAAGGTGGTGGTGGAAGCGCCCGAACCGAATGAGTTGGCGACGATGATTCGTCCCCTGGTGGCCCCGGCTGGAACCTTGCTCCAGATCAAGGTGTTGCTCTTGATGATGTAATCCCCTGCCGGCACCTCTACTCCGCGCCAGAATCGGACCTTGGTATGTGCGAGGGTGTCATCAGTAAATCCTTGGCCGGAGATAGCTACCGGATAAGTTGCATCACCAGAGGATGCAACAGTTGTAACGAGTGGTGCCGCACCCGATGTTCGAGTTATTGAAACCGTTGAATCGAGAGCCACGGTAGGGCTATTGGTAATGATTGTGACTGCAGAAGGCGCCAACCACTCTAAGAAATAAATGTAGAAGCCAGCGGTCTGAGTCTCGTAATTCTTATCGCCATTCTTCTGTGCAACAACCCAGCAGCTACCCGACGATGTTGCGGTGAGTGAAATACCCGAGATCGAACAGTTCTGTGCAGTGCCAGCTGATGCAGTTGCGGAGAGCGCACCCGTACCCGCACCGCCGAAGAATTGAAGTGTGTATGCCTGACCTGATATTGCTGAATATTGTGACAACGCCAGAGCAGGTTGTTGAGCGCGATTGATACGTAATGAGCCATCTACATATGTGATGCCCTCATAATCATCGCGGCTACCCGAGGATAGTTGTAGCGCGTAAGGATGGACCGTGTAGAGATCAGCATCGGTTGGCGGGAAGAGCTCCCAACTCGTTGATGAAACTCCACCTGTAACCGTAATTGTTCCGAATTGATAATTAACAAGGTTTGCAGTGAAGGTATCTGAGAACTTCAGACCGCTAACGGTGACGGTAGGAGTAACAACAGCTTGAGCGCCTGTATAGGTGAGAGCCGTTATCGGATTAACGGTAACTGTGAGCGTATCTGCCTTAGCCAAGGTCGTTGTAGCCGTTGAAGAGGTGGCAGTCTCGTAATTATTTCCCTGACTGATGCGGGCAAAGTAGGTGCAGTTGCCAGTTGAGGCAATAGCCGTCAGGGTTGCGCTAGCGAAGGAGCAGAGCGAAGTCGTATTGCTTGTGTAAGTAATTGTGCCATCGGTATCACCTTCGGTGGTCACGCCTAGGGATGAAGAGCTGCCGTACTTGAGCGAAAGCGGTTTAGTCGAGATCAAGATTGATCGCGTTGCTCGACTGATTGTCAAAGTTGAGGTCTCTACAACCACCGCGGTGTATGAATCCGAATTTGAGATAGTGGCAGAGGGCGTAATCGAATAACTACCCGCATTTACCGGTCTGGTGGTTGAGGAAGCGACGTTTGCTCCCCCATTTGTACTACCTGCAAAGGTATAGCTAATTGCGGTAACGGTGTCGCTATTTACAAGGCCAGAGATTGAGTATCGGTTGGTGAAGTTCAAAGCGCTGCCGGTGTAGGTATCGCTGACAGCAAGAGCGGAGACGGTGATCGTGTCTGCCTTGCTGACGACAATAGAGATCATCTGCGAAGTCTGCGCCCCCTTGGTATCGGTTGCAGTCATCGTCTCGTAGTAGGTACCAGGGCCTAAGAACCTACTGACCGTCAGAGCAGCTGTATTTGCAGTGCTGGTATCCCACGATATGTAACTTCGATTGTTAGGCGTGAATGCAAAGGTCTTATTGCCCGTCCCAGTGCCGACCGTTGTCGTAAAGGTATCTGTGTGCGTAACGCCGTATTTTTGAATTGTATAAGTGCCTGTGAAAGTTATTGCCGGGTTGATGACGATAAATACTGGCGTACTGGTTTCAACCATCACCAATCCGCCATCTGTATCAGTCACGACAACGCTGTATTGATAGCGACTTCCGCTCAAAGATGTGGTTAATACTTGCGTGGTGTATGAGGCCGATGTTGCACCAGTGCCGGATGTTGCATTGGACCATGAGGTGCCGGTATCGGTTGAAATTAACCATTGATACGTTCGAACAAATGGTGATGCTGGATTTCCGGTCACAGTAAAGGTGGCAGTTAATCCCGCTGTTGTCGTGTCATTTGACGGACCAGAAAAAATAGGCTTTGCAGAAGTCACTAGATATTTGATAATAATGACACCAGATCCGCCGCTGCCGCCGAGAACATCATTGACTCCATCCGTCCAACCTGATCCTCCGCCACCCGAACCACTATTCGTATTTGCAGCTGACGGAGATGATGCTCCCTTAGTGCCAGCGGAGGCCGTTCCGGTTCCGCCAACACATGATCCAGCCGAGCCTCCACCACCAGCGCTCGTCGACTGGGTGCCAGCTCCGCCACCGGCTGCATAGCAGAGCATGGTTCCTCCGATTGGGTCTAGAGTTCCCGCACCGCCATCTCCTGCTTTGCTCGTAGTGGAGGCCGGCGTACCGCCAACACCTCCAGAGCCACCGCCACCGCCAGCAGGCCAATTACCGTCTCGCCTACCACTTCCACCATCGTTGCCATATCCGTAACCGCGACCAACACTATTTTTAGTGGTCGCTCCAGGTGTTGCAGATATAAGGAGGCCGTTGGAATTACCAGATGCTCCGCCTCCGGAACCGCCATCTAAACCATTTCGCCAAGTGTTATCGCCTCCAGCAGCACCACCACCACCACCTCCACCATCTGCGATGTAAGTTCTAAAAATCGTATTTTGGCCGTTGTTACCTTGTCCTCCATAGGTGCCTTCAAATATTCCGGAACCAGATGAGCCGCCGGTCAAAGAGCTTACGCCTCCCTGGCCAACAGTGATTGTCTCAACTCTATTCGAAGTGAGAGTCAAAGAATTGTCATACACGTATAAACCTGCTCCACCGCCACCACCAGCACGAGAGCCACCAGCACCACCACCACCGATTACAAGGGCTTGAGCTTTTGTAAGGCCAGCTGGAGTGCGCCAGCCACCAATGGCAGTTAGGTAGCTTCTCGGGAACTTAATTGTTGTGTAAGTGCTAGTCGTGGTGACTTGTTTAACGTCTGGAAAAGAAGGAGTGCCCTCCACGCTTAAATCTGAACCTGAAGTTGCACCAGATACACGATTGTATAAAAGTGTCGCACCCTCGCCCTCATTAAAATCATAAAATGCTCGAAGCCCAGTAGTTGATGCCGATAGATAGGAGTGCATATCGCTCTTAATACTTGCTTGATCTCGCACCGTGCTAAAGAGCGCAACATGATCTATCGATCCTTTGAATGGGTGTTGTAAAGACGGGCCTCCGTAAATCATTCCGCCAATACCAAATTGAAAACTACTATCGGCAATAGTGCTTGTGGTGGCAGTGTTTGCAGTTCCGTCATAGACAAGAAAACCGTCATAATAGAAATTGACAGTGTTTGTTGCTGCAGCACGCGTTATGGCAATGTGGTGCCACTCATTAGTCCGCACTGGTACTCCCGTACTTATTCCAGAACCCCAATTAGAACTACCCCACAGTGCGTACTTCCAGACTCCATCTTTATGAAATAACTGGTAAGCCTCGGACTTGCAAATCACCGTGTACTGAGCTGTTCCTGTCTCTGTCGGATACACCCATGCCTCCAGAGTAATTGCACCGGTGATATCGAAAACTCCACCGGTCCCAGTATCGCTCTGCCAGGCATATTGAGTCCCGGTTAGAGAGAAAGCGGTATCGGTCTCATTGTTCGGTGAAGTCAGTGAAATCTGTGAAGTTGATCCAGTTGCCGCGGCTGTTGCACCATAGGCGTTGGTACCAGTGACGGTATATGTGTAATTGACGCCTGAACTCAGACCTGTAATTGCAATTGGACTTAGTTGGCCAGTACCAGTTATTGCGGGACCACTGGGCGGTGTTGCGGTGACTGTATAGTCCAAAAAGGTGTCGGCATAATTATCAGTCAGAGCGGTAAAGGCAACTGAAACTGATCGGTAAGACATATTTGTGACCAGTGGTGCGCCTATACCTGCATAGATAAAGCCTGTGTATGTCGCACACCTTGGAGTAACTTGATCGGCACCATTACCCGTTCTTGCAGTGAATCCAACCAAAACTTTTCCCGGATCACATGTGTAATCGATAATTGTGCCACCGGTCATTGATGTTGGCACAGTGTTTAGAGATTCAATACCTCCTTGCGACATAGGCCTTCCGCAAATCAAACCCATAGCAGTAACCATGGAACTGCTAACTCGGCCACGAAATCCAATCGCGACTTTTCCTGTTGGGCAATTCAGGGGGGTATCGATAGTTTGATAGGCAAAGACAGAGGTAAATGCTGTAGTTGAACTTAATGATCCATTTTGATTAAAAGTTGTACAAGTAAAACCAAAACCATTTGTATACGAGCCAAGAGTGCTTGATGAAACGCTGATTCCAGTAACTGCACCATTTGCACAGACTGCGGGAGAAGTTGGATTACCACCCGTTCCACCTATGACAGTGCCGTTGGTAATAGTCCCTTGAGTGATTGCAGCGCTTGCCCGCTCAGATGTAACTGTAGGAAATACCACCGGCCCGGCAATAGACTGCAAAAGGGTTAGAGCGAGAATTGTGACCAGAGATCGCGAAATGCGGCGACGACTGAACATAAGGGTGATTCTAGACTTCTACTTAGCGCTCTCACTAGCAGCGAGCTGACCGCATGCGCCATCAATCTCTCGGCCACGAGTATCGCGGACGGTAACTGGGACTCCATAGCTCTCTAAGACTCTAACGAATTCTGCTTCATCCTCGCGGCGAGAGGCGGTCCATTTACTACCTGGAGTTGGGTTGAGTGGAATCAAATTAACGTGGGCAGCGCGGTTCTTAAGCAGACGGCCCAATAGATCTGCGCGCCATGCTTGATCATTGATATCGCGGATAAGTGCATACTCGATTGAGTAGCGACGACCGGTCTTCTTCTCATAAGCATCGGCTGCAGCCAAGATTTCGCGCACAGGGAAACGATTGTTGATTGGCACTAGCGAATCGCGGAGTTCGTCATCCGGGGTGTGAAGTGAGATTGCGAGGGTGCAGTTAATGCCTTCTTCCATCAATTTCTCGACGCCATTAACGAGACCGACAGTTGAGACTGTTACCGAACGAGCCGAGATTCCAAGGCCATCTGGGTTGGCATCGACAATGTTATGCAGAGTGCGAATTACCGCGTTGTAGTTGGCAAGTGGTTCGCCCATTCCCATAAAGACGATATTGGATAGTCGAGTTGGACCGCCCGGAAGTTCGCCATTGGCGCAGGCGCGAGCTGCGGCAACGATTTGATCAGTGATCTCAGCAGCGGTGAGATTGCGCTTGAGACCGCCTTGACCGGTGGCGCAGAATGGACAGTTCATTCCGCAGCCGGCTTGCGATGAGATACAGACGGTGGTGCGATCTGAGTAACGCATCAATACCGATTCAACGAGAGTTCCATCGTGGAGCTTCCATAAATCCTTGCGAGTCATTCCGCCATCGGTGGTGCGAGTTGTTACTAGCTCCATCAACTTAGGCGTCAGGGCATCAGCAATTGCTTGGCGCTGGTCGGCAGGAATATCGGTCCAGGTCTCGGGATCATTGTTGAGATGCGAGAAGTAATGGGTAGCGACTTGAGCAGCGCGAAATGGTTGGAAGCCGAGCTCTTTTGCAAAGTTCTTACGATCTTCGGGTGAGAAGTCAGCTAAATGCTTCGGCGCCTTCTTCTTCTGAACTGGCTCGTCAAAGATTAAGTTGAGCTCTTCATTGGTGCGACTCATAGCAGCCCTGAATCTTGTGCGCGGCGCACAATTTCAAGTGCAAGCCAGAGCGTTGGCGCAGCGAAGAGAATTGAATCAATGCGATCGAGAACTCCCCCGTGGCCAGGCAGGAGATCGCCCATATCTTTAATAGCTAAATCGCGCTTGATTGCAGATTCGATGAGATCACCCACAGTTCCTGAGATAACGACGGCTAGTCCTGCAAGAGCGCCGAGCCAGACCTGCGCCTCAAGGATGTAGTTGAAGGCGAGAGCGCCAGCGACTGTGGTGAATACGATCGATCCGATGAAACCTTCCCAGGTCTTCTTCGGTGAAATCTTTGGCGCCATTGGATGCTTACCGAGCGCAAGGCCGGTGAAGTAGGCGAAGGTGTCGTTGCAAGCGATAAGAACGACAAAGGTCATCATGCGATCAAAGCCGTTATGTGGTCGTGCAAGGAGAATGAGAAAACCAGCGAGGAAGGGAATGTAAATCAAAGTCAGCGCATATGCAGATGCGATACGAATAAAGTGCTCTGGGCCTTTAGGTAACAAGAGCGCGAGCAAGAGCGGCAATGCGATTGCGGTAGCAACAGCTAGGCCATTTACTCCCCCAAGCCAGGCAGCGCTAGCCATTCCGATTGAAGCAACGGTCAGCGCTGGGAATGAGAGGTTGATATCTGCGCTCTTGAGCGCATTAACCATCTCGCGAACGCCGAGCACCATCGCCAGAGCGACAATGGCGGCGAAGATTACGCGTTCGTATGCCAGTGAGAACCAGACGATTGCAAAGAGAGCAATCGATACGCCAATCGATGGAAGAAGTTTTCTTCCGGCGCGCTTGTTTATCGCGTCATTGATGGCGTGTAAGTCAGACATAGCGATTGCGAGGGTTAAACCTCGAGAAGCTCAGCTTCTTTATGCTTAAGCAGCTCGTCGATCTTGGCAACGTGATCAGATGTGATCTTCTCAAGCTCCTTCTCGCCACGAGAGAGATCATCCTTAGAGATATCGCCATCCTTCTCAGCCTTCTCCATCGCCTCTTTAGCAGCGCGACGGATATTGCGGATAGAGATCTTTGAATCTTCAGCCTTGGTCTTTGCCACCTTGATGTAATCCTTGCGGCGCTCTTCGGTGAGCTGTGGCAGAGCAACGCGAATGACCGAGCCATCAGAAGCTGGATTTACACCGAGATCTGAGTCACGAATCGCCTTCTCGACCGATGCCATCGCACCTTTATCGAATGGTGAAACGATTGCTAGGCGGCTCTCAGGAATCTGAATTGAAGCAAGTTGTGAGAGAGCGGTGTAGGTGCCGTAGTAATCGACCATGATCTTGTTAAACATGGCAGGGTGAGCACGACCGGTGCGAATAGCACCGAAGTCATCCTTTGCTACCTCAACCGCTTTGTTCATCTTCTCAGTAGCTTCAGCGAGTGAGCTTGTTACATCTGCCATGGTCTTCTCTCTTCTTTGAGTTACTTAGTAAAACTTGAGTGTCGCCTCGTTATGAGACGAGGGTGCCAATCTTTTCGCCACGTACTGCGCGGCCAATATTTCCGTGTGACATTAAGTCGAAGACCACAATCGGTAGGTGGTTCTCGCGACAGAGGCTAAATGCTGCGGCATCGGCCACGGCAAGTGACTTCTGGAGAACTTCATCGTATGAGATCTCATCAAATTTAACTGCCGCCGGATCTTTACGAGGATCGGCGTTATAGACACCATCGACGCCAGACTTTGCGAGCAATAGTGCATTGGCACCAATTTCAAGTGCGCGCTGAGCTGCAACCGTGTCGGTGGTAAAGAATGGCATTCCTGCGCCAGCGCCGAAGATAACAACACGACCCTTTTCTAGGTGGCGAATCGCGCGACGAGGAACATATGGCTCTGCAACTTGGCCCATTGTGATCGCAGTTTGCACGCGAGTATCAACACCTTCGCGCTCCAGGAAATCTTGAAGTGCAAGGCAATTCATAACTGTGCCGAGCATTCCCATGTAGTCGGCGCGAGAACGTTCCATTCCGCGCTCTGATAGTTCGGCGCCACGGAAGAAGTTTCCGCCACCGACGACGATAGCTACCTGTACTCCGCCGCGAACTACATCTGCAATCTGCTTTGCGACATCGACGAGAACATCGGGATCGAGACCGACTCCCTTGCCGCCACCAAAAACTTCTCCGGAAAGCTTAAGGAGCACCCTCTGATAAGAACCTCGGTTCTGACTCATTAGATGCTCCTCTCGCTTAACGAATTGTCTTGCTTAAGATACTACTGGCCAACGCGGAAGCGGTGGAATGCCTTGACGGCGGTTCCAGCTTCATCAAGAATCTGCTGAACAGTCTTCTTTGCATCCTTAGCGAAAGCCTGCTCAAGAAGTGAAACTTCCTTCACAAAGCCAGTGATGCGACCTTCAACGATCTTGGAGAGTGCAGCCTCTGGCTTGCCCTCTGCCTTTGCTGTCTCTTCTGCTACGCGGCGCTCGTTCTCAATAAGGTCAGCTGGGACCTCATCGCGATTGACGAACTTAGGTGCGAAAGCTGCAATGTGCTGAGCAACATCGCGGCCAACTTCTGCAGCTTCCTTAGCAAGTGAGACGA
>JACCDW010469621.1_pt1 | contig 35418 bp, 33 predicted proteins | sample 7449781 | NCBI WGS metagenome assembly JACCDW01 (sample SAMN15323449, study PRJNA562643) | freshwater metagenome | isolation source: river surface water | place: USA:Blue River Watershed | collected 2017-08-18
CCGATGGTAACAAAATAGCGGCTGCGGCAACAACCACCATCAAACCTCCGGTTGCAATTAGCAGGCTCTCAACCCGGAACACATCGGCCAGCGGACCAAGCACCGCCATACCAAGAGGCATGGCAACCGATATCACGATGCCCACAAATCCAAACACGCGTCCTTGGCGCTCTAATTCAACCGTTTCTTGCAACAGAGTCATCGCAGAGGTGAAGAATGCTGGCACCGCCAAACCAATAATAAAAAACAGCACGTAATACAAAATCAGGTTGGTGGTGAATCCAAGCGCCACCGCCAGCATGCCAAAGAACATTGATGTTCCAATAATCAAAGAGATACGATTCACCTTTTTGGCAAACACGGCAATCAAGGCTCCACCCAAGGCCATGCCCACGCTGAAGGAAACTTCCAAAACTGTTAGCTTCCACACCTCAGTGCCAAAGTTTCTGGCGATCATTAGTGGTGACAGGTTTGACGGGGCAACGGTAAGCAGAAATACGATTGCAAAAATACCCATTACCCAGCGCACGAGGTCGTGGGTAAAGATGTAATTAATTCCATCTTTCAGGTCGGCAAAGTACGAAGGCTTGTCGGCATTTGCCGCACGCGCAAGGGTAGGCACCGCAATCAGGCTTAGCAGCCCAATTCCAATTACTGCAGTGATTACGTCAATAAAGAAAATGGCAACGATAGACATGTTTGCGTAGACCGCTGCCGCCGCCACTGGTGCCAGAAGGCCAAGTGCAGATTGAATACTGCTGTTGATTCCATTGATGCTCATCAACTTATCGGTTGGCACAATCTGCGGCAGCAATGCTGAAACCGCTGGCATTTGCACACCAGCGCCAACGGATCTAACCGCCATCACCAAAAAAATCAGCCAAAGGTCATCGACTCCAGAGAGCATCAACAGCGCAAGTCCCAGGGTGGATAGCGCGATCACCGAGTCCGAAACAATTATCATGGCTCGGCGGTTGACTCGGTCCGCCCATACTCCGGCAAAAATGGAAACAATCGCCTGAGGCAAGAAGCCAAATATGGCTGCCAGCGCTAGAACTAATCCAGACTTGGTGGTGAGGGTCAAGTGCCACATGATTGCGTACTGCACCAAGAATGAACCAAACATTGAAACGGTTTGCCCGGTCATAAAAATGGCTACTCGCTTTTTCCAACCAGGCATGTTGGCGCTGGACTGACTATCTAAGTCGGTCGCGGTATCCGGTTGGTTTGTCGTAGCTGCATCCATTTGGATTATTCCTTTGGTAGGACTTTTAGTGTCTTTAGGGTTGGGTCGGCTACAAATGCAATGCGTACGCCCATGTCGCGTGCCTTGAATAGAGCAGTCAGTGCGGCCTGGGTAATTCGCTCGCCCGGGGAAAGCACCGGAACACCTGGTGGGTAAGGGCAAATCATTTCGGCAGACACTCGGCCAACCGCATCCTCGGCCGCAACAACTTCGTAATCAGAGAAGAATGCCTCGCGTGGAGTGACCACCACTTCTGGCTCAATTGAGAATGCTGGCAGAATTTCAATCGGACGCGGCTCTCCACGGTGCGCCTCAACCGAGGCAATGATCTTCTTAACCAGATCGTTTATTCGGTCTGGGGTGTCAGCAAAGGTAATCATTGGAATGATCAGGTCACGATTTGCCATTTCAACATCGATGTTGGCTGCCAGCAGATCGGCTTCAATCTTGTTTCCATCGGCACCACAGCCACTTAGCAAAATCACGAGCTTCAGCGGGTCAATATATTCGCCGTCAATAACTTCAATACCGGCTGCAACTAGGGCTGCTCGGCCGCGCTCGGTTGCTTCAATAACAGGTCCAATTAGTTCCTCGCCGTGGCGCTCTAGCAGAGCACGAGCGGCATCAATCGATGCAAGAATGCGGCCAGACATTGACGTGGTCTGGGTAGAGTCAAACATTTTGTTGAATCGAGCAAGATCAACGTACTCGTCTCTAACCAAAACAAATGAAGCTTGCGAATATGAGGGCAATGTCTTGTGCGCCGAGGTCACCACAATGTCGGCGCCTTCAGCAATCGGATGGTTTGGCAGCTCTGGGTGGAACCCGTAGTGGGCAGCCCAAGCAGCATCAACAATCAGCGGAATTCCGGCAGCGTGACAAACCTTTGACAAGCGCGGAATGTTTGACATAGTGCCCACATATGAAGGCTCACCAATTAGCACCGCTTTTGCGTCTGGGTGCGCAGCAATGGTTTCAGCCAATCTTGACGATGGCAAGTACTCCGGCAAACCGGTTGCCGGGTTGATCTCAGGCCGAATCCAAACTGGAACAACGCCGGCATAAACCATGCCCACCAAGACGGATTTGTGAAGCGTGCGCGAAACAATGACCTTGTCACCGGGTGAGGCAACTGCCATCACCGCAGCGTGATTTGAACCTGATGAGCCGTTTACTCCAAAACGACAAAGTTCGGCGCCCCAAAGTTTTGCCGCGATCGCCTCAGCTTCAAGAATGAGCGAGGGTGAAATTCTGTGGGTGTGATTGCCAGGTAGTACTGGAATGTCACCGTCAACAATGGCACCGGTTAGGTCGGTGCGTCCCTTATGTCCAGGAATCTGAAATGGTGATCTGTCGGTCTCCATATCGCGGATCCACGCGTCTAGCAGGGGTGCGCTGGTTCGCAAACCCATTGGGTCTTTCGTGTCAAGAAGTGTGGCTGCGCCAAATGCGTGCTGAGGCAATATCCCGCCTTTCGGTTAATCGGCTTTTAGCCTAATGAAATAAACACCGATGACAAAGGGACCAGGTCTTTTGACCTGATCCCCTCATCGGAATTCTTGTTGTTCGAAGGTTTAGAACTCAACCTTGGTCACGTTGGTGTCTAGCAAGATGCCAGGACCAAATGTGGTTGAAAGTGCACCCTTGATTAGGTAGCGACCCTTTGAAGACGAAGGCTTCAAACGTAGGATCTCGTCCATTGCGGTAGCAAGGTTTTCACCCAACTGCTCCTTGGTGAACGACGCCTTACCAATGATGAAGTGAAGGTTTGACTGCTTGTCAATGCGGAACTCGATACGTCCACCCTTGATGTCGTTTACAGCCTTCGCTACATCTGGGGTCACGGTACCGGTCTTTGGGTTTGGCATTAGGTTACGAGGACCAAGTACCTTACCTAGACGACCAACCTTACCCATGAGTTCAGGAGTCGATACTGCGGAGTCGAAGTCTGTCCAACCTGCGGCTACCTTTTCGATAAGTTCGTCTCCACCAACTTCGTCAGCGCCCGCAGCCTTAGCTGCATCTGCTGCAGCACCGGTTGCGAAAACGATAACGCGTGCAGTCTTACCAGTTCCGTGTGGAAGTGAAACAGTTCCACGGATCATCTGATCTGCCTTGCGAGGGTCAACACCGAGCTTGAATGCAGCCTCGATGGTTGAGTCGAACTTCTTTGAACCAGTCTCGCGAATAATCGCAACTGCTTCAGCTGGAGTGTATAGCTTGCCTTCTTCAATAAGAGCGGCGGCTGCTACATAAGCCTTTGAGCGCTTTGCCATGCTGTTGTTCCTTTTCTAATTGGTCACAGTTGTGGTCAACGTACCGCGCACGGTACTCCCACGACTTAGTGGATGAGGTTTATTAAGCCTCGGTGGTGATTCCCATTGAGCGTGCGGTACCCGCGATGATCTTTGCTGCTGCGTCAACATCGTTGGCGTTCAGGTCAGACATCTTCTGCTCGGCAATCTTGTAAAGCGCGTCCTTAGACAAGGTTGCAACCTTCACGGTGTGAGGAGTTGCTGAACCCTTTGCTACGCCAGCTGCCTTCTTGATTAGTTCAGCTGCTGGTGGAGTCTTTAGAACGAATGTGAATGAACGGTCTTCGTAAACAGTAATTTCTACTGGGATTACGTTGCCCTTCTGGTCTGCAGTTGCGTTGTTGTACGCGGTGCAGAACTCCATGATGTTCACACCGTGCTGACCAAGAGCTGGACCAATCGGTGGAGCTGGGTTAGCAGCGCCCGCCTGGATCTGCAGCTTGATCATTCCGGTGATCTTTTTGCTCGGTGCCATTTGATTTTTCCTTTTGTTTGTTTGGAAACTTTTAAATTCGTTTTATTGCTAGTTCAGTGCGCCAACCTGGTCGAAGCCAAGCTCCACAGGAGTTTCGCGCTCGAACAGTGAAACAAGAACAGTGAGCTTGCCGCTCTCTGGCTTGATTTCTGAGATGGTGCCAGGCAGACCAGCGAATGATCCGTCCTTGATCATGATGCTTTCGCCAACCTTGAAATCAATGTTGACTGGGATGGCCTTAGCCTTGCCCTTGACTGCAACGCCACCCTTAGCGGCAGTCTTTGCGGCTGCTTCTTCAGGAAGTACGTACATCGACTTCAACATGTTGAATGCTTCGTCTGGGCGAAGTGGAGTTGGGTTCTGTGAGTTTCCAACGAAACCGGTTACAGCAGGTGTGTGGCGAACCAATGACCATGACTCTTCGTTCATTTCCATGCGGATCAAAACGTAGCCTGGGATGCGAACTTTGGTTACCAACTTGCGCTGGCCGTTCTTGATCTCAATGGTGTCTTCCATTGGTACTTCAATCTGGAAGATGTCGTCTCCACCCTCGATTGCAAGCTTGCGGTTTTCAATGTTCTGCTTAACGCGCTTCTCGTAACCCGCGTAAGAGTGAATCACGTACCACTTGCCAGGAAGGCGACGAAGCTCAGCCTTGAATTCACGATAAGGATCGTCTGATCCGCCTTCGTTTACTTCGGCATCAATTGCTGCAACTTCTTCTTTAGCTTCAACAATTGCTTCTTCGAGCTCTAGGTCCTGCTCAAGTTCTGCAGCAGCGTCCTGCGCAAGGTCAGCAAAGTCTGCATCGGCCTCAGCAATTACCGCGTCAGCAGCAACGTCTTGAACCTCGGCCAATGCCTCTAGTTCGTCGCGTTCTGTTTCAGTCAATTCGATTTCCTTACTTAGAAGTTTTTAATGCGCTTGATTGTTAAGCCGTTGGGGTGAAGATGAACACCACACCCTGGTAGAAAATCCAGTCGAAGAACGAAATGATCAACATCACAACGACCACGAATGCCAACACAACTCCGGTGTAGTTGCGAAGCTCGGCCCAAGTTGGCTTGGTGACCTTCTTCAACTCACTTACAACCTGCTTGAAGAACAAGATGATGCGTGCGATGAAGTTGCGGCTTGAAGCCTTGTCGGCTTTAGCCTTTTCGACTACATCTTCTGAGACTTGCTCTAGCTCTTCAGCCATGCTCATTCCTTCTTCTTCGTTTAAGTACTGCTAGCAGGGCGGACAGGACTCGAACCTGCAACCCTCGGTTTTGGAGACCGATGCTCTACCAATTGAGCCACCACCCTTTGAGGGAAAATCTGACAACGCGAGCGGCAGTCATCCGGGCGTCAAAAAATTAGATAAATCTAAGAATTGATTAATTTGCCAGATTAGGCTTCCTGAGTTGTCAAACTCACTTCCTAAAGGATACCCGCCAGCGCCCAGTAATGCAAAGGGAAGTTGCCGGCACCTGTCATCGGTGTTGCCGTTGTAACCTTTATTCATGCCTGAATTCCCTCGTATCTCCAAGCGCATTGGCGCAATTGCTGAATCTGCGACCCTAAAGGTGGATGCCAAGGCCAAAGCCCTTCAGGCAGCGGGCCGCCCAGTCATCTCTTATGCAGCCGGGGAACCAGACTTTGCCACCCCGGCCCACATCGTTGAGGCCGCCGCAAAGGCAGTTCTTGACCCCAAAAACCACCGATACACCCCTGCGATTGGCCTTCCGGACCTACGCGAGGCAATTGCCGCAAAGACCAAGCTAGATTCCGGCACCGATATCACCGCGGCTCAGGTTGTGGTGACCAACGGCGGTAAGCAGGCCGTTTATCAGGCATTTGCCACCATCGTGGACCCGGGTGACGAAGTTTTGATGCCTACCCCGTTCTGGACCACCTACCCGGAGGCCATTCGCCTGGCCGGTGGTGTGCCGGTTGAGGTTTTTGCTGGCGCAGACCAAAACTACAAGGTCACCGTTGAGCAGCTTGAGACTGCCCGCACCCCAAAATCCAAGGTGCTGCTTTTTGTTTCACCGTCGAACCCCACCGGATCTGTCTACAGCCGCGAGGAAACTGAGGCTATTGGTCGCTGGGCTTTTGAAAATGGCATGTGGGTAATCACCGACGAGATTTACCAGAACCTGACCTACGACGGCCTAAAGGCAATCTCAATCACAGAAGCAGTTCCACAACTGATCGACCGCACGATTTTCGTGAACGGTGTTGCCAAGACCTACGCAATGACTGGTTGGCGCTTGGGCTGGATGGCTGGCCCGCTTGACGCAATGAAGGCCGCCGGAAATCTGCAGTCGCACCTGTCTTCGAACGTTTCGAACATTTCGCAAAAGGCAGCCCTGGCCGCACTAACCGGACCGCAGGATGAAGTGCTTGCTATGCGCGACGCCTTCGATCGTCGTCGCAAGGTTGCGGTTGCCGAGTTGAACAAAATCTCTGGTTGGAATGCACCGATGCCGCAGGGCGCTTTTTATGTTTATTCCGACGTGACAGGTTTGCTTGGTCGCGAGTGGGGTGGCAAAACAATCAACACCTCGCTGGAGCTTTGCGATTACATTCTTGATGCCGCAGAGGTTGCTCTGGTTCCTGGTGAAGCATTTGGCCCATCAGGTTACGTGCGTTTGTCTTACGCACTTGGTGATGCGCCGCTGCTTGAAGGTATTCAGCGGTTACAGCGTCTGTTTAACTAAAAACCGATCAAGTTTGGTTCGGGCACCAGGTTGATGCCGAACTTATTTGAAACTCGCACCTGAACGTATTCGGCCAACTGCAAAATTTCTGTTGCGGTGGCTCCTCCGGTGTTCACTATTGCAAGAGTGTGCTTGCTTGAAATTGCCGCCCTAGAACCCGCAATCCTAAATCCTTTTTCAATTCCAGCATTTTCAATCAGCCAAGCTGCCGAAAGCTTTACGGTCAGTCCGTCGTCTTCTTCAGATTCGTACTTAGGTGCATCGTCTGGTAAGCCTCGGGCAACTCGATCGCTGACAATCGGGTTGGTGAAGAAACTTCCACAACTTACAGAATCCGGATCGTTCTCATCAATGACCATGCCCTTGCGTGCGCGCAACTTTAGAACGCTTGCACGAACAGCTTCAAGTGAGACCTGCGCCCCCATGGCAACACCAAGATCAGCAGCAATCTGAGTTGAGTAAAGCGGGCGACTTAGTCCATCCAGTTTTTGTAACTCAAATTCAACCCAGGTAATGACGCCCGGACGGCCGCGCTTGATTGCACTGTCGCGGTAACCAAACTGCAAATCCTTGGCCTCAAGGATGGCAATCTCGTGAGTCTCGTAATCAACAAACTCAAGGCGCACCATGCTGTCACTTAGTTCTTGACCGTAGGCGCCAATGTTCTGCACTGGCGAAGCCCCCACTGTTCCAGGGATTCCACTCATTGCCTCAATTCCGGCAAGTCCAGCCTTTACCGTGTGGGCAACAAAGTCATCCCAGTTTTCACCGGCTTGCACGCGCACCACGACTCGGGTTTCGTCTTTGTTGCGCACAGGCTCAATGCCCATGTTCTCAACTTTTATTACGCGCAAGTTTTCAACGTTGTCGGCAACCACCATATTTGTTCCGCCACCAAGCAGTAACCAATCATCGCCGCTTCGCCAAACATTCAGCGTGTGTTCAATTAGATCGTCGCGCGTTTTTGCAGCGTAAATTTCGGCTGGGGTGCCGCCAACCCGCATTGAAGTTAAATCTGCAAGCGGGTGCGGGGTAACTGGTGTTGCCATTAGAGCTGAACTCGCGCCTGTGCTTTACCAAGAACCTTGTTTTCTTCAAAGACAGCCTCAAGATCAATTCGCACTACATGGTTCTCGGCATCAATTTCGCCAACTTTGCCGGTTACAACTAGTACCGCGCCATTTTCCGGATCAACCACAACTGGCTTAGTGAAGCGAACCTGGTAGTCAACAATCGATCCAGCGTTGCCAACCCAGTCAACCGCAACTTGAACTGCCGCGCCCATGGTCAACATTCCGTGCGCAAGCACGCCGGGTAGCCCAACTGCCGCTGCAACGTCGTCGCGGTAGTGAATCTGATTGAAATCCCCAGAGGCACCTGCGTAACGCACAAGCGAATCGCGAGTCAGTAAAAATTCTGTGCTTCCAATGACTTGGCCAACTTCAAGCGCAGCGATATTGATGTGAGTCATTACTCGTCACCCCTGACCACGAGAGTTGAAATTGCAGTGCAAACCAACTCTTTGCTGACGTCGTAAATTTTGGTTTCAAAAGTAACCATCGAGTGGGCGCCAAGTGACTTCACACTCGCCACCTCAAGCTCGCTAACTAGTTCATCGCCAGCCACAATCGGGCGAGCGTGAATGAAGCGCTGGTCACCGTGCACTACGCGAGAGAAATCAATGTCTGCCTCTGGGTCATTCAAAACTGTTGCCAGCGAGCGCTCTTGAATAACAACCGCAAAGGTTGGTGGGGCAATCACATCGGTGTAGCCGGCAGCCTGCGCGGCGAACACATCCAGGTTCATTGCATTAGTTGACTTAACCGCGTGGGCGAATTCGCGAATCTTCTCGCGGCCAACCAGATAAGGATCTGTTGCCGGATACTTCTTGCCCTGAACGTTTGGATTTACCACTTGTTAAGTGTCGCAGTTTCTCTCATTAAACGAAAAAGCCCCGCTAGGGACTTGAGTCAGAAGTAGCTGAGGCGGGACTCGAACCCGCGACCCCACGATTATGAGTCGTGTGCTCTAACCACCTGAGCTACCCAGCCGGGCATTGCCTACAAATCAGACAATTGGTTGTTTTTGAAACGAGCCCCGAGCCAGGATTGAACTGGCGACCCCTTCCTTACCATGGAAGTGCTCTACCACTGAGCTATCGGGGCGTTTGTGCATCGGCTTCAAGCGCCAGGCACCAAAAGACTTTAGCACTTTTAGCGCGGTGCTGGCAAAAATATCTGCCCTGAAGCAGGTAAGCGAAGAGCGGTTATTGATTGATTGACGACTTGATGTCAGCGATCATTTGATTCCAAATGACCTCTGGTTTGCCTTGACGACGAATGATTGCGATTTCAGAAGCGCCCCAGGATGCCCAAACCGAACCCATAGCCGGAATCGCCGGCAACGGCTCAGCCTTTCGTCCAGCGTTTCCAAACCCCTGGACCACACGATCATCTTTTGCGGCGTCAAAGGCAGATTTGTTTGCTGGCACTCTGCCGGTAACTAAAAACAATTCTTTCTGGTGCTCTGATTTAGCCACGTAATCCACGACAAACTTCTTTGCATAAAAAGCATCCTTTGAAGCTTTTGATACGTAAAAACCTCGTGAGCTCAAGAAGGAAACAGCTTCCTTACCCCCGACGGATGGAATTGAGTAGATGTTGAATTCTGCTGAGTCAAGGCCAAGCTGATCTTTAGCCCAAGGTCCGGTAATCCAACATCCCTTGCTGCCGCTCTTTAACGCAGACACCGATGAGTCCCAGGTTGAAGCCGGGTCCAACATTATTTTTCCCTCGCTGCTCAACCACTTTGCAAATTCCACGCCGCCGTTAGCCAAATCAAGCTCCGGTGTGTAGTCGCCGTTTTGATCCTTCTTAAAAACGTGAGCTCCAAAAGAGGTTTGGATTGGGTAGAGGTGGTACGGGTCTCCTCCGCCAGCATTCAAGCTCAAGGCAAGGCCAACCTCCTTAACCTGCTGCCAGTTGGGTTGCTCCCAGGCCTGAAGTTTTTCAAACTTCTTTGCATTGCAAACTAAAGCCAAATTTTCGATGGTGTACGGCAGCCCATAGGTCTTTCCTTCGTATTGGAAAGCCGCCACAGCGTTGTCATAAAAGTCACCTTTTTTGCCACCCAGATCCATCGGTTCGATTAATCCATTGGCATAGAGTTCGCCAACCCAATCGTGCGCACCCACCAAGACATCAGGCCCACCCCCGGTGGCTGCTTGGCTTAGAAAGTTAGAGCGAGGATCCTGTTGCACCACCAGGTTCACGCTTACCTTGGTGTCTTTCCTAAATTCAGCGGCCGCCTTCTCTAGCGCCTTAGCTTCCAGTTCATCGACCCACACGGTAATCGCATCAGTCTTAGGTGTTGGATCCTGTGCACAGCCGCTAAATCCAAGGCCTAACGCCAGCGCAATAGATCCAGCGATGATTGATTTCTTGATGGTGGCCATTGAAATATCAAAGCACACAGCCAGTTCAATTGACCGTAATTAATTTCACTTAGGCTTTATACATGTCTGAATCAAGCCAATTTTTAACCACGAACAACCCTGCGGCCGAATGGTGGCGCACCTCGGTCATTTATCAGATCTACCCAAGATCATTTGCCGACGCCGACGGCGACGGCCTTGGCGACCTAAAAGGAATCACCTCAAGACTTGATTCGCTAGCGTCACTGGGTATTGATGCAATTTGGTTCAGCCCCTTCTTTAAAAGCCCCCAAAAAGATGCCGGTTACGACATCAGCGATTACCGACTAATTGACCCAATTTTTGGCACCAACGAAGACTTTGAAATCCTGCTTGAAAAAGCAAAGTCACTTGGTATTCGAATCATCGTTGATATCGTTCCCAACCACACCAGCGATCAACACGCTTGGTTTCAGGCGGCAATTAACTCTGCTCCGGGATCTAGCGAACGTGCCTACTATCACTTCAAAGACGGCAAGGGTGTAAACGGCGAACTTCCACCAAACAACTGGCAGTCAATCTTTGGTGGCCCCGCTTGGTCAAGAATTACTGAGGCAGACGGCTCCCCTGGTCAGTGGTACCTGCACCTCTTTGACTCATCACAGCCAGACCTAAATTGGGAGAACCCTGCAGTAGCCGATGAGTTTGATGAGATTCTTCGCTTCTGGCTAAGAAAGGGTGTCGACGGTTTCCGAGTTGACGTTGCCCACGGCATGGTGAAACGTGCTGGGCTACCAGACGCAACTATCTACGACGAAAATCTTCGCGAGCGTCCAATTTCAAACTTAACCATGCAAGAGGCCGAAGAAGCCGTTCCTTACTGGGGACAGCCTGGGGTGCACGAGGCAATTCGTCGCTTCCGACGAGTGATTGATGAATTTGAGGATCGGGCAATGTGTGCTGAGGCTTCGATGAGTCCGCTTCCTCGATTGGCAATGTGGGTTAGGCCAGACGAGTATCACCAGTCATTTAACTTTGACTACATGCACGGTGAGTATGACCCGGCTGCGATCAAGAAAATTGTCACCGACTCAATTGTTGAGTACACAAAAGTTGGCGCTTCAAGCACCTGGGTGATGTCAAACCACGATGGTATTCGCCATGCAACCCGATTGGGAATTGCTCCAGAAAACACTCCGCGTCCGGGTGACGGAATTCACCCGACCGATCCAGCACCGGACGAGGCGCTTGGACTGCGTCGCGCTCGTGCGGCAACATCTTTCATGCTTGGGCTGCCAGGTTCGTCATATCTATATCAGGGTGAAGAACTTGGACTCCCGGAGGCTTGGCAACTTGAGGGCAAGTATCGTCAAGACCCCACCTACGCGCGAACCAAGGGTGAGCGAATCGGGCGTGACGGATGCCGCGTGCCACTGCCTTGGGAAGCAGGAGTTGGCGCAGCCAATGGATTTAACACCACCGGAGAATCTTGGTTGCCTCAACCAGCCAACTACCGAGTCTTCTCACGCAACTTGCAAGAAGGTGTTGCTGGCTCAACCCTGGAGCTCTACAAACGTCTATTGAAAGAGCGCAAGTTGTTTGGGCTCGGCGCAGGTGCCTTCCGCTGGGCTGATGAGTACCAAGATAAAAACACGCTTGCCTACATCAATAACGGAGTGCTGGTGTTGATGAATTTTGGACCCGACGCTATTGCCCTGCCTGCAGGTGAAGTTCTGGTGACAACTCAGCATGACCTAACTGCCGAGCGCGAGCTAGAGCATGACCAGGTCGTGTGGATTAAGTTGTAGCAATGCCAATTGATCTGACCGCCGGAGTTCGTCACAAATCTAATTTCAATAGCGAATGGTGGCGCTCAGCGGTTATCTATCAGATCTACCCTCGATCTTTCGCCGATTCAAACGGCGACGGAATGGGTGACCTGCCCGGCATAACTTCACGATTGGATTCTCTTGCTGCCTTGGGGATCAATGCGATTTGGCTTTCTCCTTTTATGCGCTCACCTCAAAAAGACGCAGGTTACGACGTAAGCGACTATCGCGATGTGGATCCGCTGTTTGGAACTTTGGATGATTTTGATGCCATGGTTAGCCGGGCGCATTTGCTGAAAATCCGAGTACTTGTTGACCTGGTTCCAAATCACACCAGTGACCAACACGACTGGTTTCAAGCCGCACTGAAATCTGCGCCGGGTTCAGCCGAACGCGCCTTCTACCATTTCAAAGATGGCAAAGGTCAGAAAGGCGAGCTACCCCCTAATAACTGGTTGTCTATGTTTGGTGGTCCAGCTTGGACAAGAACCACCAACACCGATGGCACCCCCGGGCAGTGGTACCTGCACCTATTTGATTCGTCTCAACCGGATCTAAATTGGGAGAACCCAAAAGTTGAAGAGGCCTTCGAAGAAATTCTGCGATTCTGGTTGGACCGTGGAGTCGATGGTTTTCGCGTTGATCAACCACACGCAATGGCAAAAGCCGCTGGCCTTCCTGATCACCCAGACATCGAACGTGCTGGCGCAGGTTTTATTGAGGGCGAACCATCGCCGCCGATGTGGTTTCAAGAATCCGTGCATCCGATTTTTAGAAAGTGGCGCGTAATTCTAGATAGCTACCCGGGCGATCGTGCGATGTGTGGTGAAGCCTACGTCCTTCCCCTCTCATTCATGGCGCTTTGGGTTCGTGCTGACGAGTTCAACCAAACTTTCAATTTTCGGTTTCTTGATTCAGAGTGGAAGCCGGAAATTCTTTTCAACACAATCAATGAATCTTTTACTGCCTTCGATGGTGTTGGCGCCCCCTCTACCTGGGTGCTTTCCAATCACGACATCATTCGTCACGCTTCACGCATGGGTGGCCTCACCGGTCGGCCAACCGCCTCAAATGGAATTGGCCCAAACGATCCGCAGCCGGATCGCGAACTAGGCCTGCGTCGCGCCCGCGCAGCCACGCTGTTTACCCTTGCGCTGCCGGGGTCTATGTATCTGTATCAGGGTGAGGAACTTGGTCTGCCCGAGCACACCACCCTGGAACCCCAGTACCGTCAGGACCCTACATTTGCCCGCACAAATGGACAAAGAGTTGGTCGCGACGGGTGCCGAGTGCCACTGCCTTGGGAGTCTGGGGTTGGTGCGGCAAATGGTTTCAACACCACTGGCAAATCTTGGTTGCCGCAGCCAGAAATTTACGATGCCTATTCAAGAGATAAGCAAGATGGCGTAGCGGGATCAACTCTTGAGCTCTATAAGCACGCTCTAAAGTTGCGAGCCGAACTCAAACTTGGGGAAGGCTCGTTTGAATGGGTTGCGGAATACGTCGGTGAAAAATCACTTGGTTTTCGAAACGGTGAAATTCTTGTGGTTCATAACTTTGGCCATGAACCAATTTCACTTCCAGCCGGTGAAGTTGTTGCCTCAAGCCTGCACGGAATGACCAGCGGCCATGCGTTGGTCGCTGATCAAACCGTTTGGCTCAAGATTTAGAGATTTGCTATCTAAGCCTTTTGCATAACTGCATTGGCCACAGCTGGCGTTACTCGTTCATCGAATGGACTTGGAATGATGTAGTCGGCTGAAAGTTCGTCAGCAACTAATTCAGCGATTGCGTATGCAGCAGCAACTTTCATTTCTGTCGTGATCCTTCTAGCCTTTGCATCCAGTGCGCCAAGGAAAATGCCTGGGAATGCCAGAACATTATTAATCTGATTTGGAAAATCACTGCGACCGGTCGCAACAACCTTGGCAATCTCTCGTGCAACCGCCGGATTGATCTCTGGATTTGGATTCGACAGCGCAAAAATAATTGAATCGTCGGCCATTCGCTGCAGATCCTCTAGCTCAAACTTTGCAGTTGACAAACCGATGGCGGCGTCTGCGCCAACGAGCGCATCGGCTAGCTTTCCCTCAACATTTTCAGGGTTGGTTTGATTTGCGACTTCCTTTTTCTTCCCTGAAAGGTCACTTCGATTCTTGCTAAGCACGCCCTTGGAATCTATGACCAAAACATTCTTGATGCCCGCGTGAACCAACATGTCGGAAACCGCTAGACCCGCAGACCCAGCACCGCTGATTACAACTTTGAGGTCCGCCAAGTTTTTGCCAACCACCTTGGCTGCGTTCATCAGCGCTGCTAGAACCACCACGGCGGTTCCGTGCTGATCATCGTGCATCACCGGCATGTCTAGTGCTTCAATGACTTTTTCTTCTAGTTCGAAGCAACGTGGTGCACCCACGTCCTCCAGATTGACCGCACCAAAGCTGTGTTTCAGGCGCACCAAAGTCTCAACCATCTCGTCAACGTCGTGAGTATCAATAACCAGTGGAATTGAATCCAATCCGGCAAAGCGCTTGAACAGAGCAGACTTTCCCTCCATTACCGGTAGTGACGCGGCAGGGCCAATATCACCCAGACCCAAAACTGCTGTGCCATCTGAAACCACGACAACCAGTCGGTTTGCCCAGGTGTGAGTTTTGGCCATTTCTGGGTTCTCGTGAATCGCCGAGCTCACTTTTGCCACGCCCGGGGTATAGGCGATTGATAGGTCACGCTTGTCGTTTATTGGTGCAGTCAAACCCACGGTGAGTTTGCCGCCAAGATGAAGGTCAAAGATCTCCTCATCGGTGATTGGTGCGAATTGTTGGTCCATGTGCTGAATACCTCTCTAAACGAAAACGCGTCTCCATTGATGGTTTTACATTGAAAATTGCCTGATTCTGCGGGCCCGGAGGTGATCGGTGTGCCCTTTGCCTGAAACCGGGGTTGTCCCTGCTTGGCTGAATATGTTAAGTATTGCTTAAAAACTTACTGCTTGTGTATAGCAGGGCTGAACCGCTAAAAATTCCCACTAGGCAGTGAAATGGGCAAAGAAAAGTCCCCTCCCAAGTGACTCAGGAGGGGACAAATTCGTGTTTTAGATCGGCTATGACTGGTACTTCTTGTTTGGCAGCCAGAACTTCTTGCCGGTCATAAACGCAAGGGCGGGAACAATCACGGTTCGCACCAACAGGGTGTCCAGCAGCACACCAATGCAAACAATCACACCGATCTGTGCCAGCGCGACCAGAGGTAGCACGCCAAGCACCGCGAAAACGGCAGCCAGCAAAATACCCGCACTGGTGATCACGCCACCGGTTGCGCTCAATGCCTTAATCATTCCCTCTTTGGTACCAAGCTTTTCTGCCTCTTCTTTTGCTCGGGTGACCAGGAAGATGTTGTAGTCAACACCCAGGGCAACCAGGAACAAGAAGCTGTATAGGAACACGCTGAGGTCAAGTGCCGGGAAGCCAAGCACGTTGACGAAAATCCACCAGCCGGCACCCATCGATGCAAAGAATGATGCAACCACGGTGACCAGCAAGAGCACTGGAGCAACCAGCGCACGCAGCAGCAGCACCAACACCACAAAGACCAAAATCAGAATCAGTGGAATAACAATTAGCTGGTCGTGTGCGTAGGCTTCTTTTACATCAAGTGCCTGAGCATCTAAACCACCAACCATTGCGTCGGCGCCATCAATTTCTTGCACCGCCGCGCGCAGTGCCTTGATTGAGGCATAGGCCTCTTCAGACTGACTCTCGCCGTCAAGCACAACATCTAGCCGAGTGAACTCGGAGCTCTTTGCCCCAATTGAAACCGATGCAACACCCTCGACCTTTTCAGCCGCGTGCTTCACATCGTTCATCTGCTCGTTATTAGTGATCACGATTGATGGACTGGTACTTCCGGCCGGGAATGCCTCGGCAAGAACCTGCTGACCAACCACGGCTTCAGGAGTTTTCAGGAATCGATCAGTTGATGCCAGACCAACTTGAATGCCGCCAACGCCAGAGGCGAGACCACCCAAAATCAGCACGCCCAGAACAGAAACTGCAACTGGCCTCTTGCTTACTCCGCGGCCAAGCTTTGCCCAAAGTCCGCTGTCGCTCTTGTTGACGCCACCAAACTTTGGAACAAACGGCCAGAACAATCCACGACCAAAAACAACTAGCGCTGCAGGAAGAACGCACAGCGCCGCAATCATGGCAATGACAATTCCGACCGCACAAACAATTCCAAGTGCTCGGTTTCCGGCTAGGTCTGCGAACGCCAATGTCAAAAGTGCAAGGGTGACAGTTGAGCCAGATGCGATGATTGCCGGTCCTGCACCGCGCACCGCCTTGGCCATGGCCTCGTGACGATCCTCAGTGGATAGCAACTCTTCGCGGTATCGGGCTATCAAAAGCAACGCGTAGTTGGTGCCGGCACCAAACACCAACACCGACAAAATTCCGGTTACCGAACCATCGGGCGTAATGCCAAATAGTTTTGCAACCTGACGAGCTAATTGCCCAGCCATCCCATCAGCTGTACCTACAACCAGCAATGGCACCAACCAAAGCGTTGGTGAACGATAGGTAATCAGTAGCAGCACGGCAACTACCACGACTGTTGAAAGGAGCAACGTAAAGTCAGCACCGGCGAATACACCGGATAGGTCTGCACTAAATCCCTCTGGACCGGTTACATAAACTTCAAGACCGGCAGGAATATCTTCTTTCGCAATCTCCCTGATTTTTTCAATACGCGATGTGATTTCTTCAGTTGCGTCTGTCTTTTCCATCGGCACGGTGATCACAGCGGTGGTTTTGTCTTCTGAGATTGAAGCCGGTGGAACAAACTTGGCATCGTTGAATTCAGCGTTGGTGAATTCCAAGAACTTCTCGTTGGCGCCACCGGTTGGCAGCTGGGTCATCGGGTCAAACTCACCCTGCAGCCACTGGGTCTGAGCCTTGGTAAGTTCACTGTCTGACGCGTAAACGATTACTGCAGCGGTTGAATCAGAACCAGGCAATGTCGCCAGCTTTTCATCAACAACCACCGATTCGGTGTCTGCCGGAAGCCCAACACCGGGGTTTAGCTCTGTACTTGCCGCGCGCAATGGACCAAATGCAAGAATCGCAAAAAATAGTCCAATTAGCAGAGTGACCCAGGCACTCTTGCGTCCGGTGATGAAATTGATGAAACCTGACAACTTTGTCTCCCCTTGTTTATAAAACTTTGTTCTTCATCTCTAGAGATGCTCTTGCGGGATTCGATCCCTATCGGTGCTTACCTCTGTATAACCATGAGGAAGCGGCTTACCTTCCTGATCCAGACTTACAAAGACTATGTGGTCCACCGTCAGAATGTTCTTCTTTGTGACCATGTTGCGAACCTCGGCTCGCATGGTGATTGAGGTAGTGCCAAACTTGGTAGCTACCAGACCCATTTCAATCAGGTCACCCTTAATTGCCGAGGCAACAAAATTGATTTCAGAGATGATTTTGGTGACCACGCGACGGTTGCCCAGCTGAAGAATGGCGTAAATTGTGGCCTCTTCGTCAATCCACTTAAGTAGGCTGCCACCAAATAAGGTGCCGTTGGCGTTCAGGTCTTCTGGGCGAACCCACTTGCGGGTGGTGAACTCGATCTCGCTCAAAGCGCTCCCTTGGTGCTAGTTGTTAATCCAACTCTAGAGGCGCAGGGGGTTATTTAGCCAAACAGCGATAGCAGGTCAGCCACCTTGGTGTGGTCATTGAGCGGGTGCCGCATCGCTAATTCGCCGTGGACGGTATAGCGGTTGTTGCGGCCAACTTTTTCTTTGACCAGGTAGCCTGCGTCAACCAAATCGTTGAGAATGCCGGCGGTCGCCCTTGCGGTGATGCCAACTTTTGCTGAGATTTGATCGATGGTTAGTTCCGGGTCCTGGGCAATCGCCACCAGCACGTGTCCGTGGTGAGTAAGAAAAGTCCAGTTGGCCATGCCACTATTCTCCTACTTTTACCGCCTCAGGCTTGTTATCGCCACTTACACGCGTGACTCTGAAGCTTGCAATAATCGCCACCGCAAGAATTGCAATGATCACGCCGAGGGATATCGGGGTTGGAATTTTGACAATGTCGTGCAGACCCATCTTGATACCAACCCAGATGAGAACCAGCGCCAAACCTAGCTTGAGGTAAACGAATCGGTGCATCATGTCGGCAAGTAAGAAGTACATCGCTCGAAGACCCAAGATGGCAAATGCGTTTGCGGTGAAGACCAAGAATGGCTCCGAGGTCACCGCAAAGATAGCCGGAATCGAGTCGACGGCAAAGATGATGTCGGTGAACTCAATCAAAACCAGAACCATCAAAAGCGGTGTTGCGATTAGCACGCCGTTCTTTCTAATGAATAGCTTCTGGCCGTGGTACTCGTTGGTCGAAGGAACGATGCGCGAGAACCATCTGAAGAATTTTGACTTAGATGGGTCACTGTGCTCTGAGCGCTTGCGCAACATTTGAATACCGGTGAAAATCAGGAATGCGGCAAAGAGGTAAAGCACCCATGCGAAACTCTCGATGATTACGGATCCTGCGGCGATAAAGATTCCACGGAATACCAGTGCGCCCAAAACACCAAGGAAAAGCACGCGGTGCTGATACTTTCGCGGCACTGCAAAGCTGGCAAAAATAATTGCCCAAATGAAGACGTTGTCGACGGCAAGAGATTTCTCAATCAAGAATCCGGCGAAGTACTGCTGGCCAAATTCGGCGCCAAAATAATTCCAAATCAAAACTCCAAAAGCCACTCCGGTGGCCACCCAGAACGCCGACCAAATTGCAGCCTCTTTCACGGCAATCTCGTGAGCCTTGCGGTGAGCGAACAGGTCAATCAGCAGCATCACCAAGATCAACCCGATAACCGAGGTCCACATCCAGAGTTCGACGTTCATTTACACACTTTCTCGAAGGAAATTTGATTACAGAATATTATTTCCTGTATTCTATTTCCTGTCAAATCAACTTCGGAAAGTCGCCCGTGGATTCAATACAACTCGCCCTGGCAAATATCGCCTCCCCTCCCGTTCTGGCCTTCATTCTTGGGCTATCGCTGGTCCTAGTTCGCAGCCAACTGCAGATTCCAGGACAGATTTTCGATTTTCTGTCGATCTACCTTTTGCTTGCAATCGGCATCAAGGGCGGAGTTTCGCTGAGCACCACTCCAGCCACCGAGGTGTGGCTGCCGGTGCTGGTGGCTATCGGTGTTGGCTGCTTGATTCCAATCGCGGTATTTTTTGGACTCAAGCTGATTACTCCGCTGGACAAAATAAATCGTGGTGCCCTGGCCGCTCATTACGGTTCTACATCGCTGGTCACCTTCACCGCCGGTCTGGTCTTTCTAGAGAACGCTAATTTGGCGGTTGAGGGGTACATGCCCTCGCTGCTTGCCGTCATGGAGGTTCCTGGCATCATCGTGGGTATCCTGTTGGCTAAGCGGTCGTCGCGAGATGGTGCGCTGTCAACCGCGCTCAACGAAGTGTTTACCTCCAAATCAGTGATTCTTTTGATTGGTGGAATTTTGATTGGGTTCATCACTGGCCCCACCGGCTACGAAAAAGTCGAGCCATTCTTTGGCAGCATTTTCACCGGCATGCTCACGATCTTCCTGCTGCAACTGGGTATCCAGGCTGGCAAGAGCGTGAAGGAAGCGCGTCGTGCCGGCTTTGGTCTGCTGGCCTTTGCCCTGGGATTTCCGTTGGTCTCGGGCGCTCTGGGAGTTGCCATCGCCCAAGCTATTGGCATCAGTCAGGGTGGCTCGGTGGTTTTTGGCCTGCTCTGCGCGAGTGCCTCTTATATCGCTGCTCCGGCTGCCGTCAAGCTTTCATTACCCGATGCAAAACCCGGGCTCTACATCACCACCAGCCTGGGCATCACATTCCCGATGAACCTTTTCGTGGGCATCCCTTTTTTGACCTGGTTCTCCGGGGTGATCCTTTAGGGATCTGGCTTCTTTATAACCACAACAGCAAAGCCCTCTCAATTCAATGAGAGGGCTTCTGTTGTGGCTAGTGAGGGATTCGAACCCCCGAAGGCTGAGCCAGCTGATTTACAGTCAGTTCCCTTTGGCCACTTGGGTAACTAGCCAGGTGCACTTCCGGCCGCCTGTAATCAGCCGAACGGATGTGCTTGAAAAGTTTAGCCGAATAATCCACAGGCCTGAAATCCAGATTGCCCTGAGAGGCGCATAGGGCCTAGGTTTGTAAAAGATTTACATTTCACCAACGAAATTTACAGGAATTTACATGGCTGGCATCGAAGACGTTGCAAGGCTTGCGGGCGTTTCAACCGCAACGGTCTCGCGTGCCCTGAGCGGCAAAGACGTTGTCTCAGAGAAGGCCCGTCAAAAGGTTGAAGAGGCCGCTCGCGAACTTGGCTACATCGCCTCACACTCTGCCTACACCTTGGCCACGGGCCGCAATCGAAATATCGGTGTGGTTATGCCATACGTTGATCGATGGTTTTTCTCTTCGGCCCTGGAAGCAATTGAATCAACTCTCATTGAGCACGGCTACGACCTGACGCTCTACAACATGAGCGGTGGTGCCGAGCAACGCAAAAAGATTTTCACCGATTTTCTTTTGCGCAAGCGAGTTGATGCTGTGATCACTCTTGCTGTTCACCCCGATGAAGAAGAACTTGCTCAACTAGACAAAATGAAAAAGCCAATCATTGCGATTGGCGGTCAGGTGCACGGAGCTAGAAGCCTTTCGATGAACGACCACGATGCCGGCAAACTTGCCACCGAGCACTTGCTTTCACTTGGGCACACTCGCGTTGCCAACATTAGCGGTGCGGTTAAGACCGACCGAGAATTTAATCAGGCAGACAAACGCCGCGAGGGTTACCTTGAGGCTATGCATGAAGCCGGTCTTGAGACTCGAAAGAACTGGTTGGTTGAAGCCGACTACACCGCGCAGGGCGCCTACAAAGTTGCCAAGCAGATGCTGGGTGATCCAAAGAATTCACCAACCGCAATTTTTGCCAACTCCGATGAAATGGGTTTTGGCGCAATGATGGCCGCCAAAGATCTTGGCCTTCGCGTTCCGGAAGACATTTCAGTTATCGGAATCGACAACCACGACATGGCAGAGCTGTTTGGACTCACCACGATTGATCAGAATGTTCGAGCTCAAGGGGCTGAAGCTGCGCGACTGCTAATTTCAGTTTTGAGCGACCCCACCCTGGACACTCATGTGAACGTTGAAGAAGACGTGGAGTGGCCAGTGAGTCTTTTGATTCGCTCGAGCACCGCCCGCCCTGCCGTGGGTGCCCGATAACAACCATTTATCGCGACGGTAAGTAAACTAACCACATGGCTGATTCAACATTCGACATCGTAAGCAAGGTAGACAAGCAAGAAGCGAACAACGCTTTGATGCAGGCTCAAAAGGAAATTGAGTCACGTTATGACTTCAAGGGAGTAGGCGCCGAGATTGACTGGTCAGGCGAAAAGATTTTGATGAAAGCATCTAGCGAAGAGCGCGTCAAGGCAGTGCTAGATGTGTTCCAGTCAAAGTTAGTGAAGCGCGGCATCTCGCTAAAGAGTTTTGTAGACGGAAAGCCTTACCCATCGGGCAAGGAATACCGCATTGAGGGCGAGCTCAAGAACGGCATCGACCAAGAGAACGCCAAAAAGATTTCAAAGATCATTCGCGAAGAAGGCCCAAAGAGTGTGAAGTGCCAAATTCAGGGTGACGAGCTTCGCGTGCAAAGCAAGAGCCGCGATGACCTACAGGAAACCATGGCCCTACTCAAGGGCAAAGACCTAGAGGTCGATGTGCAATTTCAAAACTTTAGATAAGTTTTGAAACATAGGCACTGTCAGAATTTCCGTTAGTCCTCAACCACTGACATCGCACCGGTAGCCGGATAGGCAGAATTCAAAGTTTCACTTGCCTTGGCACGCTTGGCCACCATGCCGGCCAACACTCCCGCCGCCAAAAAGGTAAGCACCGGGAACGCAAAAGCAAGCGTGAGGCCAACGTTGAGCGCCAAGGCACCCATCAGATATTTGGCACCGATAATCGCAATCGAGTTCATGAAGCTCATTCGAGCCAAAACTTGTGCGGTGTTTAACCCCTTCACATAACCGGCGGCACTAAAGAATGATGGCACCATTGGCGCTGAACCTAAGCCGGCAAAGAAGAAGCAAATGGCAACTGTAATCAGAGCAGCGTCTTGATTGGTGGTCACAAGAATAGAACCCAGTGTTACACCCACGGCAAGAGAAATTCCAGCCAGCAAACCAGCAACCCTAGCCACTGTGCTGATGTGCCACTTACTGCCCAACTTATTAATTGAAAGCCTGCCAATAATCATGGCGGTTGAAAACGCTGCGTAGGGAATTGCTCCTCGGCCGGCATCAAGCAACAACACGTTCTTTGCATAGACAGCAGACCAGTCCATCATGGCCAGTTCACCGAACACTCCGGTGAAGAGTCCGGCAGAAAGCAACCAAACCTGACCCGGCATCTTGAAGAAGGATTGCTTCTTGCCCTTGCTCTGACCTTGGCCGTGCCCATCTTCACTTGCAACCAGAAGATTGCGACCAAAAATAAACAGTGCCGCAATACCAAGACCTGGAATAAGCATCAAGTGTATCCAGAGCGGCATAAAGGTGGCCAAGAATCCACTCAGAATTGCCGAGAGAGTTGCACCAATGCTCCAGGAGGCATGAAAGCGACCAATAATCACTCGGTTCAAAGCTTTTTGCAGCGCCACTGACTGTGAGTTGATCGAGATATTTAGAGTGCTGCCGCTGAGTGCACCCAGCGCCGTAAAGACAAGGTAGGTAATTGGGTCGTGGGCAAAAATCAAAGCAATCACAAATAGTGCCTGGCCCGCACCACCCACGATGGTTACATTTTTTGTTCCGAATCTTGCAATCAGTCGAGACGTGTAAAGCAAACCCAGCATTCCGCCAAGGCCGGCAAGGCCGGAGATTAAGCCCCAAACCCCAAAGTCAGCACCAACCTGATCAATAAGTTCCGGGATGCGTGGGATCTGGGTGACACCAACAATTCCTTGGATGAAAAAGATTGCGGCAATTGCGTTATTAGCCTGATTCGCGCGTGCTTTAGTAAGTGCCATTAATCGGACTCGTTAGTTGTTGCGATCTACTACAGCTTGAGCGAACAGCGCTAGGGCGTTCTTTACTGGACCATCAGGCAAGACGCTAATTGAGGCAACCGCATCATCGGCCCAGCGCTTGGCCTCTAGATAGGCCTGCTCGGCAACCGGGTGGTTGCGCAAACGCACGAGGGCTTCTTGCAATCGCGCGTCATCTTCAAGTCCACCATCAATCAAAGCTAGAAGAGAAACGGCTTCTGTGTCACCAGCTGCAGCTGCTTTGCGCAAAAGCAAAACCGGAAGAGTTGGCACACCGGCACGAAGATCTGTGCCGGGAGTTTTTCCTGATGGGCCAGCTGCAGAAATGTCAATCACATCATCAATCAACTGGAAAGCAACTCCAACTTTTTCGCCATAGGCACCCATTGGTTCCAGGTATTCGCGCGGTGCTCCAGAAAGCATGATGCCAAGTCTTGCTGCCGCGGCGATAAGAGAACCGGTTTTATCTGCCATCACCTGTATGTAGTGGGCAATTGGGTCTTCGGTTTCGTTTGGTCCGATGGTCTCGTGTAACTGCCCAAGGCAAAGACGCTCAAAGGTATCGGCTTGCAGAATAAGAGATTCTTCGCCAAGGCGTGAGCCAACCTGCGAAGCGCGAGCAAACAAAAGGTCGCCGGTCAAGATTGCAATGGAGTTACCCCAAATCATTTGTGCCGTTGGCACGCCACGACGAGTTGGTGCATCGTCCATTACATCGTCGTGATACAGGGTGGCCAGGTGGGTTAGCTCAACGACAACGGCCGCATCAATGATGTCTTGGTTTTTTGCATCACCAAGTTGGGCCGAAAGCAAGACCAGAGTTGGGCGAACGCGCTTGCCACCTGCGTCAACAAGGTGCCGAGCAGAAGCGCCGGCAATTTTGTCGGCGTGCGAGGTTGCTTGCTTTAGGTTTTCTTCAACAATTTCTAGGCCAGATTCAAGCGATTTTAGAAGAGCGCGATCTGAAACTTTCTTTAGCTGACGCGGCAGCGAGATTGGGCTCACTTGGTGCCAGCCTTCGATTCGGCTTTGGTTCCCTTGTGGACCGCAACGATACCAAAGGTTAGATTGCGGAAAGTGACATCGGTGTAGCCAGCTTTTTCAATTTTCAATTTGAGTTCGTGCTGATTTGGCCAGGCCAAGATTGACTCCGACAAATAGCTGTAGGCCTCTGGGGTTTTGCTGGCCAGGCTAGAGAATGCCGGCAGCACCTTGTTCAGATAGAAGTTATAGAAAGGTGCGAACCAACGGCTGGTGACCTTAGAAAATTCGCAGATCACAATTACGCCACCGGGCTTGGTCACCCTGTGCATTTCGGCGAGCGCCTTGGCCACGTCAACAACATTTCGCAGACCAAAAGAAATTGTGACCGCGTCAAACTCGCCGTCGGCAAATGGCAACTTGGTGGCATCTGCAAAAACAAACTCAATCTCCGGATGACGCTGACGGCCAACCGCAAGCATGCCCTCTGAGAAATCGCCGGCAACAACTTTTACACCCGGCTTCAAGAAGGCCACCGATGATGCCCCGGTTCCCGCAGCAAGATCAAGGATTTTCTGACCACTCTTTGGTGACACCGCGTTGCGCACAATTTTGCGCCAGCGACGATCCTGCCCAAAGGAAAGTAGGGCGTTGGTTAGGTCATAGGTGGGTGCCACTTCATCGAACATCGCGGCAACATCGGCCGGTTTTTTGTCTAGATTGGCTTTACTCACCTAACAAGTCTACTTGCGGCGAATTGCTCGCGATACTGCTACCAGCGAAAGGGCAAACGCTCCGGCTGCCATGGCATAAAGACCTACCTGAGCGGCCTGAATAAATGCGTCTGCCGGTGTCTTCTTGGTGAAGTTCACAGTAGATAAATCAATAGCCGTGTTTTGCTGCGGATTAACCATCGTTCCCGACTTGACCGTCACCACCGAATCCTTAGCCACGGGGTTGACCGCGATGAATCCTGCACTTGCACTACCCACGGTTTCGTTTGACCCCGATGAGATTGCACCAGATGTTCCTGCGGTTGCTGACCCCGCGGTGGCCTTATTGGCAGTGCCAGCAACTACCTCGTTGCTTGATGAAGGCGAGCCACTGGCCGAGCTCTCATCGTCATCTTCTTCAATTGCAAAGGCGCTGGATTCGGAAACTTCATCGGTGTCGCGCTTTGGTCTAATTACCAAGGGTGGCAGAGATAACCGCCCCTCTTTGCCATACTTCTGCTCCAGCTCGCGGCGCTTAATGTGCTCGCGGGGCTCTTTAGGTTCTTTGGGAATCTTTGGGGAATGAACCTTTGGATTCTGGGTTTGTAATGGTGCGGGGCTTACCTGCGATGTTGAAGTCTCGTTTTCATCTTCATCGTCGGCGTGAGCCGGCGTGGCAGTGAAAAGCCCACAAAAGACGAGAATGCCAGAGATGAGAAATGCTGCGGGAGCAGTCTTTCGCATTCGGGTACTCCTTGGCGGGTTTAGGCTTTTTGAGGTTGCTTGTTCAGATTACCCGCGACAAATAGCCCAACTAAAGGGCTATCCGAGGTTCACAGATAACACTCAGAAAGGTGAGGGCGCATGACAGCTGGTCAAAAGTTGACTCTCACCACCCGTGAACTGCACACCGATGACTTCAAGCTCCTCTCCCACCTTCCCGAGACCCCCTTGGCTTTCATCCGCGGCAGCGATGGAATCGTGGGTTGGGGCGAGGCGGTTCGGCTAGAGAGCAATCTTTCTGCTGGGCGGGTAGCAGATTTGGCGGCCCAGTGGCGCACTCTGGTTGCCGCGGCTGAGGTGACCGATGAGGTGCAGCTGCCAGGTACCGGTTTGGTTGCCTTTGGCACCTTTGCATTTTCTGACCTAAGCAAAGCAGCCAGCACTTTGATTGTGCCCCAGGTGATCCTTGGCAGCCGAGACGGTCGAGTCTGGCTGACCACGGTATCGGGAGCAGCCGCGCCAGATTTTTGGACCCACAGCGCCGAATACAAGACCAACGCCGCAATCAATTTTGAGACCGGTGAGATTTCGGCAGAAAAATTTAAGGAATTGGTTTCTTCTGCTGTTGAAAAAATAAACTCTGGCACGCTAGCCAAGGTTGTCTTGGCCAGAGACGTTATTGCAAAACTGCCAGAGAAATTTGATGTTCGAAGCGTGCTGCAGAAATTAGCTCACCAGTATCCAACCTGTTGGGTCTACTCGGTCGATGGAATGTTTGGCGCCTCACCGGAATTGTTGGTTCGTGTTTCACACGCTCAGGTTTCTGCCCGAGTCCTGGCTGGGACCGCCGGTCGCGGCACTGACCCGGGAGTTGATCAAGCCATTGCCGTGGCCCTGGCTGCATCTTCAAAAAATACCGCCGAGCATGCCTTTGCAGTTGATTCGCTGGTTAAGTCGCTTGCGCCTTTTTGCACTCACGTTGATGCTGATCCAACGCCATTTAGTTTGGCGCTGCCGAATGTTTGGCATCTTGCCAGTGATGTGCACGGTGTGCTTCGCGAAGATGCATCGGTGCTTGATGTTGCTGCAGCGCTGCACCCAACCGCGGCAGTTGCCGGAACCCCCACCGATGTCGCGCAAAACTTAATAGCAAAGCTTGAGGGAAGCGATCGTGGCCGCTATGCCGGTCCGGTGGGTTGGATTGGTGCCGATGGTGATGGCGAGTGGGCAATTGGTTTGCGAGGTGCTCAAATCACCGATAAAACTATTCGTGCCTTTGCCGGCTGTGGAATTGTTGCAGAGTCAGAACCGGAAGCCGAACTTGCCGAGACTGATCTCAAGTTCCGACCAATTCGCGAGGCCCTGGCCTAAAAGTTTTTAGCGTTACTTCAGTCGCACATCAATTACCGCGCGACCGGTGGTCTGCAGTGCTGTCTCAAGTTCTGCGGTGCTCTCTACCCGAATGTAATTCCAGCCGTAAGCCTGAGCCAGGTGCCAAATGTCCACCTGCTGCGGGGTGGTAAACAATCTTTCAAAAGTTTTGGGTTCAAGTTGCTCTGCCATTTCAAGACCAGAGAAAATCGTGCCGCCACCGTCATTGCCAACCACAATCTGGATATTTAGATCTCCATCGGCCGGATCAATTGCCAGCGATGATGCGTCATGCAGCAGGGTCAAGTCACCAATCAGGGCACGGGTAGTGCCCTCGCGCTCGATTAGAGCAAGGCCGGTAGCGGTGGCCACGGTGCCATCTATGCCGGCAAGTCCGCGGTTTGAGTAGACCAGCAAAAGCTTGGCCGGTGCCCAGGCATCTGCCTCGCGAATCAAACGCGATGCACCCAGTAACAGCTGATCCGGCCCGTTGGTGGCATTCCAAACCGCCTCCACCAATGTCCGGCGATCTAACTTCGATGACTCTGGTGCACCTACCTCAGCATCTGCCAACCGCCAACGCTCAAGCCATTCAAAGCTGACTTCGTTGTCAATGGCAATTTCATCAACGACCTTTGAGGCTCGTCGCGAAACATCAAAGTGACCCATCACCTTGCTTCGTACAACGACAACTTCAACCTCTTCGTTGAAGAGCAGTCGAATCACAGCTCGGCCAAGAGTTGGCTTTCCATAAACAACCACTCGGCGAATCTCTTTGGCTAGCTCGTGGTTCTCTAGAATTCGGCGATAACCAATAATTACGTTTGCTCCGTGACGCGCACCCGATGAAGGCTCGGCAAGAATTGGCCAGCCAAATGCCTCGGCAAGTTCAACGGCTTCGGAACCTGCTCCGGCACCAGCCACAACAATCGTTGGAACTTCGGCCGACAGCATCGCAAATTCTGGGTTCGGTTCAAAAATATCCGGAAGCTCAATCAGCGGATTCAACTCAGCAGCATTTGGCGAGGTAGACGATAGCGGCTCGCGAAAGGCAAGGTTCAATTGCACCGGACCCGGCTGGTCGCCGTCGTACCCCATGGCAACCGCAATTGCATTCACTGCCAGTTGACTTGCCTCGCGTGCTTCGCCGTCGTTTCCGTTTGGCGCCGGCACGTCAAAGCATTCGCGCACGGCATCGTTAAAAATTCCAATTTGATTTGTGGTTTGGTTGGCTCCTACCCCACGCAATTCGTGCGGGCGGTCTGCGGTCAAAAGAATAAGTGGCACACCTGAGTGGTGCGCTTCAAGCACTGCCGGGTGTAGGTTGGCGACTGCGGTTCCAGATGTAGTGATCAACACCGATGGCTGCCCGCTGGCGAGCGCTGCACCGACCGCGGTGAAACCCATGCCGCGTTCATCAAGGCGAATGTGAAGGTCGATTTTTCCGGCTTCAGCCAATTGCCCCGCGGCGATGGCAAGTGCCTGAGAGCGAGCACCCGGAGCTAGAAAGAAATTGCGAACACCAGCCTTGGCCAGTGAAGCTAATAGTTGTGCAGCAAAACTTTGAGCCGGCGAACTACTTTGGCTCATCGTCACCTTTATCCGGACCGCCACTGGCATCGGTGTTGTCTGAATTGCCGGCGTCAGGCTTTTCGTCTTCGGCCTTTAATTTCTCGGCAAGATCCCGCAAAAACTTTGGATCATCATCTGGCGCAGTTGTCTTGTATTTTGGGCGCTTGCGCTTGTTGACAGCACCGGTGATGGCGTAGACCAGGCCAAAGACCAGCAGGATGACTGCCACGACAACTATAAAAATGAACCACTTCATGTGTTAACTCTAACCAGCGGCAAACTTAGACTTATTCCATGAAGAACCCATGGATCCTTTACATCACCATTCGCGTAGGTATTTTTTCCGCTATCTTGGCCATCATGCTGGCTTTTGGCTTTGACCCGTTCTTCTCGGCCCTGATTGCCGCGGTGGTTTCACTGGCCATTTCGCTGATTTTCTTTGGCAAGCAGCGCGAGGCGGTTTCTGAGGCTATCTATAAGTTCAACAACAAGAAGTCTGACAAAGACACCCAGTCTGAAGACGGCACTGCCTAAATCGCAGCCAGCCCGATTCCCAAAAGAATCGCGTAGCCAAGCGAAGCAAAGCTGGTCAACTTCAAGGCCAAAATCAATTCCTTTGGAGTCCTGGCTGTAAGCACAATCAAAGTAGCCGGCAGCACCAATAACACCGATGCCCAGGCGAAAATCGTCACCGGATAAATAAACGGGTAGGGCGCAAGTATCACGAGTGGCAACCACAGCATTGCCAGATAAATAGCCTTGGCCCATTTTTTACCAACCTTGACCGCAAGGGTGCGCTTTCCCACGTGGCGATCGGTGTCAATGTCGCGAATGTTATTGACCATCAAAACAGCTGAGGCAAATAGACCCGCGGCGGTTCCGCCAAGCAGCGCATTCAAATCAAACCTGCCAATTTGAATGTAGGCAGTTCCGTAGGTTGCCACCAGGCCAAAGAAAATAAAGACGGCAATTTCACCAAGCCCGGCATAACCGTAGGGTGACTTTCCGCCGGTGTAAAACCAGGCGGCAAGAATGCTGGCGATGCCAACTGGAATAAACCACCAGTGCTGAGTTAGCAGAACAATTGCCAAACCGGCCAAGGCCGCAAGACCAAAGAACATGAAGGCTGCAAACTTAACCGCCTGCGGACGAACGGATTTTGATCCAGTCAAACGAAGTGGTCCAACGCGATTGTCATCAGTGCCGCGAATGCCATCGGAATAATCGTTGGCAAAGTTGACGCCGATTTGCAGAAACATGGCCACCGCCAAAGCAAGCAGGGCTAATCCAAGATCAAAGCTCTTGTCCGCTGCTGCCGCACCGGCACCGATGGCAATTGGCGATACAGCAAGCGGAAGAGTGCGAAGTCTTGCACCCTCAATCCACAACTTAATACCGCGTTGACGAGGCGGCTTGTTGTTGGCTTTTTTCTTGCTCATTGGTTTTCCTCAAATAGTTTGGAAATCGCGATCAAATCATTTTTGTCATTCGCAGTCTTAGGAAGTTTATCTACGCGAATCACCTGCACCGGTTTTCCAGCCGGTCCTAGGTCGTTAGCCAGCACCCGGGCGATGTCATCGGCGACCTCTGGGCTGCCAACGTAGGCTATGCAAACTCGCTGGCCCCACTCCATATCGTGAATTGCTGCCGCGGCTAAATCGTTGACTCCGGTTACGCGGATTCCCAGTTGCTCAACTCGATCCAGCGAAACTTTCACTCCGCCCGAATTAATTACCCGGTCAACTCGGCCAAGCACTGCAAGGCGTCCGTCATCGGTGATCTCCCCGGCATCGCTGGTAACAAAGAATCCGTCATCGTCCACCGGAACATTGGCCAGCATGGAATTCTTGATTGCGATGCGGCCATCAACCAACTTGAGCTCTGTGTCGCCAATTGGCAGGCCGTTATAGATGCAACCGCCGCAGGTCTCAGTCATGCCATATGTGGTGACGATGTTCACTCCCAAGCTCTCAAGCTTGCCAATCAAAACATGGTCTGCAGCCTGGCCACCAACCAAAATGGCATCAAACTTACGCAGTTGCTCCAGCACAAACTCGTCGTGCTCGGCAGCTGCTGCCAACCTAGTCAGTTGAGTTGGCACCAGCGAGGTGAACTTCTTTTCTTCCTTCAGGTGCATCGCAGAGTTCGCAAAGGCTTCAGCCGTAAATGGCACTGCGGTATTCATCATCACCGGCTGTGTTCCGGCCAGCACCGAGCGAATCAAAACGTTAGCGCCGGCGATGTAGTTGATTGGTAACGCAAGCAACCACTGACTGGAATTTTCGGCGGCATCCAAAACGAAACTTGCCGCCTTGGCGCTGGCAATAAGTGCTTCGCGTGAAATTTCAATTCTCTTGGGGCGACCGGTTGATCCGCTGGTTTCAACAATTAGTGCCACATCGTCGGCAACTTCATTCGGTAAACCGTGGGTTTCTGGCATCTTGCCATTTACCTCTGGCGCGGTGATGAATAAGGCACACTTGCCATCAAGCACATCGGCAAACGCAACCAGTGCGCCAAACGTATCATTTGCAGCAATGAGCTTCAGCGGTTTAGCCATTTGAAAAGCTTTAGACCTGCCAAGGATACGGCGACCAGTCTGGTTCACGCTTCTGCAGGAACGAATCACGGCCCTCTACGGCCTCATCTGTTCCGTAGGCAAGACGAGTTGCCTCACCTGCAAAAAGTTGCTGGCCAACTAGGCCGTCATCAACCATGTTGAATGCGTACTTCAACATGCGAACAGACTGTGGTGATTTGCGCAAGATTTCTGCGCCCCACTCAACGCCAACTTTTTCAAGATCCTTGTGCGCAACAACTTTATTAATCACGCCCATCTCATAAGCGCGCTGCGCTGAATACTCTTCACCTAAGAAGAAAATTTCACGGGCAAATTTCTGGCCAACCTGTCGAGCAAGGTATGCGCTGCCGTAACCGGCGTCGAACGAACCAACATCGGCGTCTGTTTGTTTGAAGCGCGCGTGTTCGGCAGAAGCAATTGAAAGATCGGCAACCACGTTTAGCGAATGGCCGCCGCCGGCAGCCCAACCAGGCACCAACGCAATGACGACCTTTGGCATAAAACGAATTAGGCGCTGAACCTCAAGAATGTGTAGCCGTCCGGACCTACCGGCATCAATGGTCTCGGCGGTCTCACCATCGGCATACTTATAACCGTCGCGACCGCGCACTCGCTGGTCACCACCGGAACTAAATGCCCAGCCGCCGTCTTTCGGCGATGGTCCGTTTCCGGTGAGCAAAACCACGCCAACTTTTGAATCAAGGCGAGCGTGCTCTAGAGCGCGGTGCAGCTCGTCTACGGTCTTTGGTCTAAAGGCATTGCGTACCTCGGGGCGGTTGATTGCAACTCGCACCATGCCCAAGGTCTTGTGTTTGTGATAGGTCACATCTTCAAGGTCCTGAAAGCCAGCAACCTCTTGCCAAATTTGCTCGTCAAAGAGCTCCGATACCTTGTGTGCCATGAATCTAGACTAACAACGTGAGCCAAAATCAAATTCCCGCCCTTGCCGACCTGGTTTCTGGCGCTCGCATAGTTGCCTTGCCCCTGCGCACCAAATTCCGCGGGCTTGAAGAACGTGAGGTGCTGTTATTTGAGGGCCCAAATGGCTGGGCTGAGTGGTCTCCGTTTGTTGAATACCCCGATGAAGAAGCAGCCGTTTGGCTAGCGGCCGCGATTGATTTTGCTCACGGAAACCTGCCGACCCTCTATCGAGACCGCATCGCAGTAAACGCAACCCTGCCTGCGGTGGCCCCTGAACATATTGAGCGAGTGCTGTCCAATTTTGGGGAATTTGCCACGGTAAAAATCAAGGTTGCCGAAGCTGGCCAAAACATCGGCGACGACATCGCAAGAATTAGGCGCGTTCTAGAGCTCTACCCAGACAGCAAGATACGCCTTGATGCGAATGGTGGATTTGAGATCTCTGAAGCAGTTGATTTGATAAACCAGTTGAAGTCGCTCGGCATAAATATTGAATACTTCGAACAGCCGGTTGCTTCAATCGCAGAGATGGCCGAACTTAAACTTCAGGTCAATCGCCTGGGAATAAAAATTGCCGCCGATGAATCAGTGCGTAAGGTTAGTGACCCACTTGCGGTAGCTCAAGCCAACGCCGCCGACATCTTGATTCTCAAAGCCGCACCACTCGGTGGCATCGTGCGCGCACTTGAAATTGCCGCTGAAGCAGAATTACCAGTCGTGGTTTCAAGTGCCTTGGATTCATCGGTTGGTTTATCGATGGGTGCCTACCTTGCCGCAGCAATTCCAAATCTAGATTTCGACTGCGGTCTGGCAACCTCTGCCCTGCTTGCCGGTGACGTTACAAGAGAGCCGCTTCGTGCCGAAAATGGCTTCATTGATGTGCGCCGAGTAGAAGTAGACAAATCCAAACTAGAGATCTTTAGCGCGCAGGACCACCGTCAAGATTGGTGGCTAGAAAGACTAGAGCGCGTTTATAAGTTGCTGTAGTTCTTATTTCAAGCCGCTGTAAACGTGCAGCCCCTTGAAGAAGAGGTTCACGATGGTGAAGTTGAACAAGACCGCCAAGAAACCAATCAAGCCCAACCAAGCCGAGCGCTTGCCGGTCCAGCCTCGAGTGGCATTGGCGTGAAGGTAGCCCGCGTAGATCGTCCAAATAATAAAGGTCCACACTTCTTTGGTGTCCCAGCCCCAGTATCGGTGCCAGGCACGCTCGGCCCAAATCGCACCTGCAATCAGGGTGAAGCTCCACAAAATAAAACCAATGATGTTGAAGCGGTAAGCCAGGCGTTCCATGTTTTCAATTGACGGGAACACTGCCAAGACTCGGCGGAATGTGGCCACTGATTTTGCCTTTGATTTCTCTACCCACTTGGCACTCTTGAGCAAGTAAGCAATAGAGAACGCTGCGGCAATGTAGAAAAACGCGGTCGCCAAAATCGCAACCATCACGTGGATTACCAGCCAATAGGTTTGCAATGCAGGCATCAACGATTTCACTTCAACGTAAAACACCGATGTCGCCGCGCCCAGCACGAGCAACACGAAGCCATTCACAAAGGTGGCAATCAGTCGAATCTCCTTAATCGCTAGCGCCATTAGGAAAATCATGATGATTACGAATGATCCGGTGATGGAAAACTCGTACATGTTGGCCCATGGCACTCGGCTGGCGGCGATGCCACGAAGCACCACTCCAACACCGTGCAGCAAAGCCGCAAAGCCCATCACAATAATTCCGACTCGCTCCAGCTTGGTGGCGCTGGTGCGCACCTTCTTTTTGTCAGAGGCAAGACGGGAAAGGTGAGTAGCAAAAGTTAGGAATGCGGCGGTGTAAACCGCCATTGCTGCATAAATAAAGATGAGTGAGATCTGTGACAGACCTTCATTCAGAACAATGCCCACTTCTACTTCTTTCCTTTTTTATTGGTTGCCTTTAATTCTGCGGCAACATCAGCGACAACTTTTTCAAGAATTGGATCGTCACCGCGCGCAAGAGCGGCAACCTCAAAACCTTCATCGGTATTCCTTACCCAGACACGACGCCTAGGTACCAACAGCGATGTGGTCACCCCGGCAAGGGAAAGCAGCGCAAAAATCAAAACCCAAAGGCCACCCGGGTTGTAACTCACATCCAAAGAGGCAAAGCGTTTGATTGAATCAAAGCTAACCGAGCCCAAGCCGTTAGGCAGTTCGGCAGTTTCGCCTAATTGCAGGCGCAGGCCCTTGACCCCGCTCTTGCCACCGGCAACCTGTTTCATTTTTGAGGTATCCAGTGCATAAACGTTTCGTGGCACACCGCCGTCAAGCCCAAGATCACCCACGTAAACATTCATGGTTAGCAGTGGATCAATCGGAGCCGGATAAATAGACGTCAAGGCACCGGTAGTCAGGGTATCCACAGTTGGATAGAAGAAAGAGACGATGCCAAACTGCTGCTCGGCGTCTGGCACCTTGAGCACACCAAGCGAGGTGTAGGTGCTGGACTGTGGCAAAAATGGTGTGGCGCCCGCATAGGTGACATTGCCGTCAACATCGCGAATCGTGATGTGCGGTGCGTATCCGTTTCCGGTTAGGTAAAGATTCGCGCCGGGCATTGCCAATGGTTCGTTTACTCTAATCAGGCCTTTTTGCGGAGCATCGTCTGGCGATAACTTGCTCGACACATAGGCCCTGAAGTCCAACGGGGTCCCCACGTTAGTGCGGTTCTTCAAATCAAAATCAACTTCAAAATTGTCAAGGCTCACGCTAAACGGCACCAGCATCTGCTCGTTAAAAAATGTGCCCGGTGAAAGCGAATCGTAAGAAGCCAGGTTATTTACAAAAGTCTCGCCCTCAACCAAAACGCGCTGTGCGCTGAAACTAGTTCCGCCGCCAACGCCAACGGCAATCAAAACACCGATAAGTGAGAAGTGAAAAACCAGGTTTCCGGTTTCGCGAAGGTAACCGCGCTCCGCCGAAACCGATTTACCTTTTCTAACCACGCGGTAACCCTGCTTGCGCAACAACATTTCTGCGCGCTCAGGTAAGTCAGAGTTTTTTGCAAGCTTCACCGTGGCGTGCGCGGGCATGCGAGAAAAAAGTTTTGGTGCGGCCGGCGGCGCAGAGCGCAGGTTGTTCCAATGCACTCCGGTGCGAGGCACCACACAACCGATTAGCGATATAAAAAGAAGTATGTAAATTGCCGAGAACCAAGCCGAGGTGTAGACATCAAAAAGCTGAACGGCGTCAAGTATCGGTGCCACCTCAGGGTAGTTGTCAAAATACTGAGCAACTCCATTTGGGTCGGCCGAACGCTGCGGAAAAACCGAACCGGGTACGGCGGCAACTGCCAGCATTAGCAAAAGCAGCAGCGCGGTTCGCATTGAGGTCAGTTGACGCCAGGTCCACCTAGCCCAGCCGGCCAGGCTCATTTCAGGTGAGGCAATTTCACCGTCATATC
>JACCDW012070990.1_pt1 | contig 35414 bp, 28 predicted proteins | sample 7449781 | NCBI WGS metagenome assembly JACCDW01 (sample SAMN15323449, study PRJNA562643) | freshwater metagenome | isolation source: river surface water | place: USA:Blue River Watershed | collected 2017-08-18
AATTTACCTAGCTGTATATACCTAGGATTACAAGACTTTGCTCAGAGTGCTTGTTATACTGTTCACCACCGTTGGGCTTATTGTTTGGATGACCGTGATATACCACTAGCTTACCAGGCTTGGTCTTTTGTCATTAGTGTGGTAAACACTAACGTTCTATGTCCCACCGGTAGGACATAAACTATTTTAAGCAGCAGATAGACATGTAACATCATACATAGATATAGGATTAAGACAATAACCCTCTGCTATCCTAGTCTTTTTATACTCCCATGCCTCTTCAAATGAAGAGAAGAAGAAGTTGTCTGCTAACATATTGTTATGCTTGAAAATAATAACGTATATATTCATATTAATTTGAATTTATTATTTCTGGATTATACTATACACTTGACAAGTATGTTAAAATAGTAGAGTTTCACTTCGCATTATATCTCTACTGAACCCCGCTTCTAGGGTCTTAATGTATGCAGCTGTTATCTTACAACCTGATGTCAGCTAGTTTAGAGGTGTGCATACAATAATATTATTAATAGATATCGTGATAAGGAGTGTGGTATGTGATCTGGTCAGTGCCAGGTACATATAACTCAAACGTTGCGGATCTACCTTTGAGGATAGGCTTACCAGTATACTTATACACTAGCTTAGCTAACCAAATAGGATAGTCCCATACACGGTAACCCTTTCTCATATACTGGTATTTAAGAAACAGTAATGAGTATGTATCTCTGGTAGTAATCCACTCATATGTATTGTATGTGGATACTATGTAAGTTTTCTTCTTGATCATATATTATAGCTATTTAATCCGGTCTTAACGGATGGTTTAGTGAATATTTGAGAGATAGAAATATGAGCAGTAGGTTGTCTACCACTCATACAATCACACACGTTAGTATGTAATAAATACAAACACTTGGCTGTTATTACCTGGTAATAGTCTAGCCATTCTAAGCTTTAAGTTAACAAAGCGTAGTTTAATGTATGCATACCAGTTGCGGAATACTTCCCAGGTAGCAAACACTAGATTCTTAGATCTTTTCATAAGATTTTAGGATGTAGGTTGTTAGTTGAAATTAAAATAACTGCTTCTGTTGCCAGGCCGCAGTAAGCCCCGTCTGTTAAGACAGTAAGATGCTTGTACTCTCCGCAGAGCCAAAAGCGTATTAAACGCTTCTGGTGATCTGTACCGCAGAATTCACAAACCAATAGGTATTGGCCAATGACTCACCGCTAGCACTTTTAAGATCATCACCTGCTTTGGTTACGTACACTGCTTTGTCCCAGTTAAGGTCTTTGGCAGCATAAACAGTACCAATTGGAGTAGATGCATACTCACGACCCTTACCTCTAAGGATATCAAGTTTAGTAAGTTTGCAAGCATCTTTGAACATTTCTAGTGTCATCATGACTTTAAGAATTAAGATAGGGGGCAATATCGCCTAAAAGTAAGCCGGGGAGCTGTTGATTAGTAGGCCATCACACCCTCTAGTATAAACTAAATGAAGGGGGGGTCTATATAGGTATATTAAGAGGTGGGGGTTATACACAAATGTTGAAAAATTATTTTAGTAAGTTTGGAATCTATTATTAAATTTGTTAAGTTTAAACTTATTAAGTATATTATAATATAAACCAAACAACAAATGATACACAGTTGCAACATCCACTGCCACTCTATAGACTTAGACAAAGTGGAGATGATGGGTATAGAAGACAAGGGGCAATGGATGCCGTTTGCATTCCATCTAGATGTAGTGGTAGCTATTAAGCTTACATCCCAAGAAGAGGATTCTTTTGTCTACAATTGCACCACGGTTTTTACTGAGCATGGGGATAATTACATTATTGACACCCCGTATGTAGAGTTTCTACCAATATTTACAGAGCATTATAATAATTTCTCATCTCCTACAGAAGAGGAAGGGGATGATAATGATTTAGACTTTTAACAATTTAAACAAACCAAACGATGAGTACAGAACAAACACAGCAGGAGCCAAAGGTTCCAACAAAAGATGAGCTAGTAGCTTTCTTTAACGAGCAGATTGAAGTGAAGAAGGTACAGTATGAGCTTCAAGAACTAAACACTAAGTTGGCTGTGGCCAAAGCTGAGGAATTGAAGGCTTTAGCTTTTATTGGTCAGATGACTAACCCACAAGCTATGGCTCAACCAGGAGAGCAGTTTCAAAAACACACTCTTACAGAAGATGACTTCCGTGCTAACCCAGAGTTAGAGGAAAGTGGTTACAAGGTTGGGGATGTTATTGAGCTAGAGATGGATAGCCGTCCTTTATCAGAGGATGAAATCAAAGAATTAGAGAAGGAACAAACAGCTAAAGTAAAAAAGCTTAAGAAGACTTCTTAAATGTAGTTTTAAGACAAGGGGTGTAATAGCCCCTTGTTCTTATATAGATGTAAAAACCAAATTGTAATGGCAATAGTAAACCAAGTGGATAAGCGTGTACGAATGACAACCTGGGAAATAGTAAAGTACCAGTTGTTGACCCATTGCTATCTATATAAAATACCTGTAAGTGATGCAGACCTAAACTGCCTCACGTTTTTGGCTATAGAAGGGGAACAGGAGTTAACATCCTTCTGTAATAAAGCTCATAATAAACAGATCTTTTCTAGTACACAATCTGTACGTAATTGTCTGACAAAAGCCGAGAAGAAAGAACTCATTGTAAAAGAAGGGAAGAATAAAAAGAAGATTGGCATCAATCCTAATATTAAGGTGTATGCCAGTGGTAACATTTTGTTAGACTTTAAATTTTTGTGCGTTGAAGCCTAAGAAGTCAAAAGATCTTATACCAGAAGTGGCTAGGCAAACAGGGCTTAGTGAACATCTTGTAAAAGAAATCACAGACTTTTACTGGCAAGAGGTAAGAAAGAGCCTGTCTAGTTTAAAGCATGCTCGTGTACATTTAACCAATCTAGGGGATTTTACCATTAAGCATTGGAAGATAGATGATAAGATAGCTAATCTAGAGAAGTTTGAAGAAAGTAATAAACAAAAAGGTTTACAACAAATGACCGCTAGATTTAAAACAGCTGAGACATTGTTTGATCTAAAAGCAGTGAAGAAGTTGTTAGATGAGGAAAAGCAGAGAAAGGATTTTATTAAACTTCATAAAACTAAAAGCAATGGGAATAAGAGAGAATATAATAAAGATATGGAAAGCCAAGGGTCAGATCCTGGAGGGAGTGACTAATTCCATATTTAAGAGAGAGGATGTAGAAGATATTGCACAACAGAGAATGCAGATTTGTGAGAAATGTGCACTTTACACTATGCAGAATGAAGGATGTATGGTAGCCGGCACTGGTCCATGTTGCAATCATTTATTAGGAGGATGCGGTTGTTCATTAGGGTTCAAAACCAGATCCCTATCTTCAGATTGTCCAAACGGACACTGGAAAGCTGAAGTGAGTCAGGAAGAAGAAGACATGATTAATCAGAAATTAGGAATATAAACATAAACATATGAGCATTTTGAGATTCACACCACAAGACCACAGTTACACAAGTATTAGTCCAGAGGACACAACTAAATGGATATCAGTTACATCCTTTATTGGTAACTTTAAACAACCATTTGACGCAGATAAGATTGCTGAAAAGACATCTAAGTCTAGAAAGTCTAAGTGGTACGGCATGACGCCAGAAGAAATTAAACAAGCATGGACTAATGAGGCTCTAAGAGCTACAACATTAGGAACATGGTATCACAATTGTAGAGAATCAGATATATGTTCACTAGAAACAATGGAAAGACATGGGTCCACTGTACCTATTTTTAAACCAATTGAGATTGACGGTACTAAATTTTCTCCTAATCAGAAGCTCACAGATGGTGTATATCCTGAGCACATGGTTTATTTAAAAAGTGCTGGCTTATGTGGCCAATCTGATTTAGTAGAAGTGATTGGTGGAGAGGTGCATATCACTGACTACAAGACTAATAAAGAAATCAAGACTGAAGGCTTTACTAACTGGGAAGGAATTACAACCAAGATGAACTCTCCTGTATCTCATCTAGATGATTGTAATGTAAACCACTATGCTTTACAGCTTAGCTTGTACATGTACATTATACTAAAGCACAATCCAAGACTTAAACCCGGCATACTAACTATTCATCACATTGTATTTGAAGAAGTGGGTAAAGATAAGTTTGGTAACCCAATCACCGCTCTTGATACAAATGGTGATCCTATAGTGAAAGATATTGTACAGTATGATCTTCCATATTTAAAAACAGAAGTAATTAATTTGTTACATTGGTTAGAAGACAACAGAGATAAACTAAAAGCTAAGCATTAATGTTACTGAACCACAATATTGATAATTTAAAGTGTTTAGTTAGACTATCACATTTTACACATAAGGAAGAAGACCATGATAAGTTTCACAATGCTTATATATTTGGTATACAATCTATAGCTGGAAAGATTCTTACATTTCATATTATGACAGATTATGGTATGATGAGAAGTAGAGTGCCACTTAGTGAGATATTTCTAAAAGAGCCTACAGATGATATTCCATTTCATTTTAAACAACTATGGGATTGTTTTAGTGAGAACGTATCAGTGATTACATACAACTATTTGTATGAAAGAAGATGTCAAGCTGTACTGAAAGATGGAACTAAAGTTTGGGCAAGTTATTTATTTACTGTAGATTGGTATAATAATGCTTATTCTGACGAACCTAGTGATTACAAATGTGGTCACGTTTTAGTAGCAGATGATGGATATTTACTATGTCAACCTAACAATAGAATATTCTGGAAAGACTCTAACTGGGTTACAAAAGATTTTCCTCTTGATATAAAAGAAATAAAGGTGGATAAAGAATTACTATCTGTAGAGACAGTTTCCGATAGATGGGTTAGTGAAGATACAGATTCTTATTACTACGATATAAATAAACATAGAAATGATTAGATTATTTGACATACATAATGGTAAGGTGGTTCCTAGTGAACACTGTTACACATTAAAGTTTTTAAAAGATATTATGGATGAGTATGGTGATGAATCTGTAAAGGTTTATACATATTTATTCTATATGACATGCCCTAACCCAGATTTAAATCCTTTCTTTGATATTCCAGAAACGGACAAAGAAGAAGTTATTCTAGCAGAAGTAGACGGAGAATTTTCTACAGAAGATGATCTTGTAGTGAATGGACTACGTATGTGTAAGAAGATGTACGAAACTCCTACATATAGAGCATACCAGGGTATTAAGATTGCACTTGATAACATGGCCGGCTTTATGGCTACAGAAAAGGTGACATCTGGTAGAGATGGATCTGCTACAGCCATCCTCAGAATTGCAGAAAGATTTGACTCAGTTAGACAAAGTTTTAAGGGAGTGTATAGAGACTTAATGGAAGAACAACAGTCTCAAGTTAGAGGGGGACAAAACTTAGCGTATGACCAATAGTAAAAGTATGAGAGAACCAAACAGAGAACGTAAACAAGAAATTAAATATCATGTAACTCTTAATGATGAACAGAGAGATGCTAGACGTTTGATTATTGAAAACCAGATTGTAATAGTTACAGGTAGAGCTGGTAGTGGTAAATCCTTAGTATGTGCATTAAGTGCACTAGACTTCTTAAATAAGAAGCAGTGTGACCAAATTTTTGTAACACGTGCCACTATAGAGGTAGGTAACTCTTTAGGATTTCTTCCTGGTAGTTTAGATGAGAAGTTTAATCCTTATTTAGAAGCTTTTCAGGAAAATCTAGTAAAGTGTGCAGACAAAGTGAAGATCCAAACCATGGTAAAAGATGAGAAGATCATTGCTTATCCTGTACAGTTTATTCGTGGTAAGACAATTGATGACATTCTTGTTGTAGAAGAGGCACAAAACCTCACTAAAACTGAAATGTTAGCTATTCTAACCAGACTTGGTAAGACAGGAAAGATTATTATTAACGGTGATAATGAACAACAAGACACTAAACATAGTGTTACAGGTTTGAGCTACGCTATTGAACTATCTAAAAAGATTAGTGAGATTAAATGGATCAAACTAAAAGAAAATCACCGTAGTGATATTGTTGGTAGAATACTAGAATACGAGTATAATAAGTAAGTAGTATTGTAGAGTGACGAAATATGGCTGTCTCAGTTATGGCCACGGCAAACGTACCCACCTGTCTCGTGGGCGGTGATATAGAAATAGATTGATAATATGGGGTAGACCACCAGCTTGCAAGCGTTGTGTTATCAATTGAATCTCACCTTGGTGGTTCGAGTCCACCCTCTACAGCAGTTTAGGTTAACTGGAATAACTACCTTAAAGAAGTAGTGATCGGTTAGAAATGCCAGTTGTAAAAGCAGATGTCCACGCACCCATCTTCTGCTTTCCTAAAAATATTAAATAAGAAAAATATGAAACAAGAAGTTTACACAGATTATGAAAACATCAAAGAGTTTGCACCTGTATCAGATGTAAAAGATGAGTTCATGCATGATTGGACATTTCATTTTAATCCATACACAGAGTTATGGAATGCTATTCCAAGAAACTTATACAATGCTTATTGGAGTAATTATGAAATAAAAGGTATACTACGTAGTAAAGACATTAACACACTCTTGTATTTATTGCATAGAGGTAAGGGTGATATTGATGCTGTGTATAAATTTACAGACACTGTTCAAGAGAAATAATGTTTAGAGAAGTACCTACATATGAAAATGGTCAATGGGATGTAACCACCTTCTATACAAGAGAGGAGTTTAGGGACTTCTTGTTGTCTATTTTTAAAGAGCCGGGTAAATACAACTTTAATGAAAGTAGTAAGATCTTTAATGAAGAAGGTCGTAAGTTTCAGAAACAAGGATATTATTGTGCAGCTCCTATAAAAACCAAAGATTTTATTGCCTACTGGAATGATCAGAAAGCAAAATGTCGTAACGGCATTATTGTAAAAGATGGTGATCAAAAATGGTATATAACTAGAGACTATTACATGTGGTTAAACTTTCTTCCTATCTATGATAAAGAAGAAAAAAGGTTTGACTTTGCTAAGGTGAGGGACGCTCAGTACCACATGGCTTTATATGAACATCTTGCAGAATTACATTGGAAGCACGCTATCATTCTAAAGAAGCGTCAGATAGCTTCCTCTTACTTCCATATGGCTAAGCTACTTAACCAATATTGGTTTGAAGAAGGAGCTGTGTTAAAGATAGGGGCTTCTTTAAAAGATTATATAAACGAGAAAGGCTCATGGAAGTTTCTTAATGAATATAAGAACTTTTTAAATGAACACACAGCCTGGTATCGTCCAGCTGAGCCTGACAAGGTCGGGGCGTGGCAGCAACAGATTAAAGTGAGGATAGGTGGTCGTGATACTTATAAAGGTTTGAAATCTACGATCAACCTATACTCCTTTGAGAAAGATCCTACACATGGTGTCGGTGGACCTGTAACATACTTCTTTCATGAGGAAGCAGGTATCGCACCTAAGATGGATGACACATATGGATTTATGAAGCCAGCACTTAAGTCTGGTCACATGATTACTGGTCAGTTTATTGCAGCTGGATCAGTCGGTGATCTAGATCAGTGTGAGCCAATGAAGGAGTATATACTACATCCTGAAGAGAATGGCTTCTATGGGGTAGAATCAAGCCTTGTAGACAAGGACGGGACAATTGGTATCACAGGTCTATTTATTCCAGAACAGTGGTCTATGCCCCCTTATATTGATCAGTGGGGCAACTCTAAAGTGGAGGAAGCTTTAGAGGCTTTAGAGAAAGAGTTTGAGAAGATGAAGAGGGACTTAGATCCAGCAGCTTATCAACTTACAGTGTCTCAGCAACCACGTTGTATTGAAGAAGCTTTTGCTACTCGTAAGGTGAGTGTGTTTCCTCCACACTTAGTTGCTCGTCAGATGCAACGTATTCAAGATAAAGAATACTCTGTAGAATATTTAGACCTTTCTAGAAATGCTGAGGGTAAGATAGTAGACAAACCGTCTAGAAAGATTCCTATCATGGAGTTTCCTATATCTAAAAAGACTGAGGACAAAGAAGGTGTGATCTGTATTTATGAAAGACCTCATAAAGATCCACCATTTGGGATGTATTATGCTTCTGTGGACCCTGTTGGAGAAGGAAAGACTACTACATCTGAATCACTATGTTCTATATACGTATATAAGAATCCAGTGGAGGTTATTAAGGATGACGGTAACGGTAGAGTTAAAAACGAGATAGAACGTGACATGATTGTGGCATCTTGGTGTGGACGTTTTGATGATCTTAACAAAACCCATGAAAGACTAGAGCTTCTTATAGAATGGTATAATGCTTGGACAGTTGTGGAAAACAACGTAGCTTTATTCATTCAGTATATGATAAGTAAGAAAAAACAGAGATATCTTGTACCAAAAGATATGATTTTGTTCTTGAAAGACATCGGTGCTAACCGTAATGTGTTCCAAGAGTATGGATGGAAGAACGTTGGTACACTATTTAAGGGCACAGTGTTGTCTTATGGGATTGAGTTTCTAAAAGAAGAGCTTGATCATGAGACAAAAGAGAACGGAGATATTGTAAAAACAATATATGGTGCTGAGCGTATACCGGATATTATGCTTCTACGTGAGATGCAAGCTTACAGAGATGGACTAAACGTGGATAGGTTAGTAGCATTTTGTGCTCTTATAGCCTTTGCAAAGGTGCAACAGAGTAACAGAGGACTGACTAAACGTGTAGAAGTTACAAAAGAAAACTTGGATAACTCCCAGAAATTTAGTAAATTAAATTGGAGCCCCTTTAGACATATCGGTGGCTCTAAAGGTAATTCTGGTGATAATCGTCCCCCTAGAAATGCTTTTAAAAACATGAGATGATACATATGGAAAACAATTTAGAAACCCTTCACGTACAAAAGGTTACTATTCTTTCTAGACTAATTAAGGAAACTTCCCTCACTCTAGAAGAGGCTTTACTACTTTTAAAAGAAGAGGAGAAAGAACCTGCAACTATCGGGACTAGTGGATATGGTACTATTACTGTTCCTTCACTTGGGACTTGGAGCACTGGTACTAGTACTGCATTTTACACAGCAACACCGTCTTTTATTTCTACGTCAGGTAGTTCTACTATTACTAATACCGCTGAAGAATCAGCAGACTTAAATAATTAAATATCATGCAGATATACAATGCTCTAGATCTTAAATCTGGTAAAAAGGCGGATTATAACAAGATGGGTACTCTTACCCAGCCTATCCAGTTTATAGCTGAAAAAGAAAAGGATGAGGAGTGGAGAGCATGGAACCTAGATTGGCTAGAGTTCCAAGGTATGAAACAACTTAGACGTAATGCTCGTAGGCTCATGAAGAACTACAAGCTGGCTAAGGGTATTATTGATAAGGCTGACTACATTGTAGAAGAGGATAATGAGATGGCAGATCTTATTGACACTTTAACAAAGGAAGATGAGTCTGCATTAGAGCTTAAATTCTATCCTATTATTCCTAACGTAGTAAATGTATTGTGTAATGAGTTTTCTAAAAGAAGCTCACGCATTATGTTTAGAGCAGTGGATGACGTTTCATACAATGAGATGTTAGATGCAAAACGTCAGATGCTTGAAGATGTACTTGTACAACAAGCTCAGATGAAGATGATGACTCAAATGATGGCACAAGGTGCTGATTTTCAGTCAGAAGAAGCTCAGCAGATGATGAGTGATGAGAACATTAGAACACTACCTGAGATTGAGGACTTCTTTAGAAAAGATTATAGATCTATGATTGAAGAGTGGGCTACCCACCAGATGTCAGTAGATGAGGAAAGATTTAAAATGCAAGAGCTTGAAGAGCGTGCATTTAGAGATATGTTAATTACAGACCGTGAGTTCTGGCATTTTAACATGAAAGAAGATGACTATGAACTAGAGCTTTGGAACCCTCTTCTTACATTCTACCATAAGTCTCCAGATATCCGTTATATCTCTCAGGGTAACTGGGTAGGTAAGATGGATATGATGTCTGTATCAGACGTTATTGACAAGTATGGATGGATGATGACTCAAGATCAATTAGAGTCTTTAGAAGCCATCTATCCTGTGCGTTCAGCCGGATATGCTATTCAAGGATATCAGAATGACGGTACATACTATGATCCTACTAAGTCACACGAGTGGAACACTCAGATGCCATCTCTTGCATACAGACAGTTTACGTCATTATACGACACTAAGTTTGGTACAGGAGATATTGTAGAATGGATCTTATCAGATTCTGAAGATACTATTGACTTTGGTAAGTCTCACTTACTACGTGTATCTCAGATATATTGGAAGTCTCAACGTAAGGTGGGGCATTTAACTAAGATTACAGAAGAAGGAGAAACTATACAAGATGTTATATCTGAGGAATACAAGGTTACAGATAAACCAATGTATAACACTTCTCTTTATAAAGAAAAGACTAAAGATAACTTGATCTTTGGTGAACACATAGACTGGATTTGGATTAACGAAGTTTGGGGTGGAATTAAGATTGGTCCTAACAGACCTGCTTTCTGGGGTATGAATAACCCTGGAGGTATAAACCCTATATATTTAGGTCTTAATGGTGGCAAACCAGGCAGAATTCCTTTTCAGTTTAAAGGTGACACAACATTATATGGTTGTAAGCTACCAGTGGAAGGTGCTGTATTTGGGGATAGAAACACCCGCAGTATTTCATTGGTAGACCTTATGAAGCCATACCAAATAGGCTACAACATTGTGAATAACCAGATAGCTGACATCCTTGTAGATGAGCTAGGTACGGTTATCATGTTAGACCAGAACTCTTTGCCACGTCACTCTATGGGAGAAGACTGGGGTAAAAATAATCTGGCTAAAGCCTATGTTGCTATGAAGAACTTCCAGATGTTACCACTTGATACAAGTATTACTAACACTGAGAATGCTCTTAACTTCCAACACTATCAAGTGTTAAACTTAGAACAAACTAATCGTTTGCTTTCTCGTGTAAATTTAGCTAGCTATTTTAAGAACCAAGCGTTTGAAGTGATAGGTCTTAACCCACAACGTATGGGTCAGACTATTGCTCAGCAAACTGCTACTGGTGTAGAGCAAGCTATGAACGCTTCTTATGCACAGACAGAGCAGTATTTTATTCAACACTCTGATAACTTAATGCCACGTGTACACCAAATGCGTACAGATCTGGCTCAATATTACCATTCTACAAAACCTAGTATTCGTTTACAATACATCACTGGTACAGATGAAAAGATGAACTTTGAGATGAACGGTACTGATTTGTTAATGAGAGATTTAAATATCTTCTGTACAACGAAGACTAACTCTCGTGCTGTTATGGAGCAACTTAAACAACTTGCTATTAGTAACAACACTATGGGTGCTTCTATTTATGATCTTGGTAATGTTATTAAGTCTGAGTCTATTGCAGAGCTTACAGGTGTTCTTAAGCAAGCTGAAGAAAAGACACAAGGTCAGAAACAAGCTGAAATGCAGCAGCAACAAGAAATGCAGCAGCAAATGCTTGAGTCTCAAGAACGTCAGAAACAAATGGATATACAGTTTAGAGCTGAGCAAGCTGATCTGGATAGACAAACTCAGATCACTGTGGCTGAGATTAGAGCAGCAGGATATGGTGCAGGTTCTGATATTAACCAGAACCAAATGTCTGATTATCAAGATGCTATGGCTAATATCCAGAAACAAGATAACTATCAAGATAGCATGAACTTCAAGCGTGAGCAGGAGGTTAACAAAAATCTAACTAATCAGCAGAAGTTAAACATTGATCGTGAGAAGTTACAAACTCAGAAGGAAATAGCAGAAAAACAACTACAGATTGCTAGAGAGAATAAGAACAAGTATGATGTAGGTAAATCTTCTGGGAAAAAGTAGGAATAATTATAGCTCTATTATCCACAGCTTAGATGAAATTTTTACAGGATAAGTAAATTTTTAAGATTTAAGTTGTATATTAATTATGTAGAGATACACATAAAACCAAACAAAAAATGACTGATAATCAAACCAGTGTACAGACATCTGTGCAACAAGTAGACCTTGACATTGATAGTTGGTTAGGAGCCCCAGGTGCTGACAGTATTGTTACTCCAGCAGAAGGTGCTAAAAAAGAAGATCCTAAACCAAACATTTTTAGCCAAGGAAAAACTGATCTAAGTTTTCTTGATAAAGAAGATGAAGATGAAGATAATGACAGTGATGTTTCAGATAAAACAAAAACTGTAAGTAAAGAAGAGACAGATCATCTTCTTGATAATTTAGATGAGTCAGAAGATGACTTTACATCTAAAGGAAAAGGAGGAAGACCTAAGACAGAAAAGTCTGGCTTAGTAGAGTTTCTTAAAAAACGCATAGAGTCAAAGGAAATGTTTGCCTTTGATGACTATGATGAAAGTAAACAATCTCTAGATGAGTACTTAGGTACACTTGGAGAGAAAGATATTGAAGAGTTGTGGCAAGCTAACGTAGACAATATGAAGTCTGAGGTGGCTGCTAAAACTCCAAAAGAGTTCTTTGAAGCGTTACCAGATGAATTACAGTATGCTGCAAAGTATGTAATGGATGGTGGACAAGATCTTAAAGGTTTATTCCAGGCTTTGGCTCAGGTAGAACAAGTGAGATCTTTAGACCCAAGAGATGAGAATGACCAAGAAGGTATTGTCAGATCTTACTTACAAGCTACTGGCTTTGGTAATGAAGAAGAAATTGAAGAAGAGCTAACTACTTGGAAAGATCTAGGTGTGTTAGAAAAGAAAGCTAAACAGTTCAAGCCAAAGCTTGACTCTATGCAAGAAGAAATTGTAAAGAGTCAGATTGTTGAACAAGAAGCTAGAAAACAACAACAGGAACAAGCTGCTGAAGCATACATGCAGAATGTATTTGAAGCTCTTAGACCTGCTGAGATTAACGGATTAAAGCTAGATAAGAAGACACAAGCTCAATTATATAGCGGTTTAGTTCAACCTCAGTACCCATCTATCAGTGGACGTCCAACTAACTTGTTAGGACACCTTTTAGAGAAGTACCAGTTTGTAGAACCAAACTATCCATTGATTGCAGAAGCTCTTTGGTTGTTATCTAATCCTGAAGAATACCGTCAAACGTTGACTAAGCAGGGTAAGAATCAAGCAGTAGAGCAAACAGTTAGAAGTTTAAAAACTGAACAATCTAGAAAAAATACATCTACTTATCAAGAAGATGATGAACCAAGATCTAGAAAGTTAGTTAGACCTGCTAACATCTTTAAACGATAATTTACTTAACTTATTTATTATTAACCCTTTAAATTTAAAAGCCTTATGGCAACTCCAGTTTTGAACAATGGTATATTTCTACGAGATACCAGCTATCAGACTAGCTCGCACGTAGACAGCTACCACCTTTCAAACTTGCTGAAGTCAGCAGAACCTACTGATTTAGGTCCTGTAGATTTATGGGCTATGGCACAAAAAGTAGAAATGCCTTTGTACCAGATGTCTAGCTTTGGCGGTAAGAACGTTATCTCTGTAGATAACGCACGTGGTGAGTACAAGTGGCAGATTCCAGTAACGCAGGATCTTCCATACATTACAGAAGATATTGAATCAGCTAATGCCACTAAAGGTATTGATGGTCAGTCTTTCAAGATTAAACTTAATAAGCGTTCTTTTGGTCATGGTGATATCATCACTTATGACAAGTACAATGGTGTTGAAATGTACATCACTGCTGACGATATTATCCCAGCTGGTGACGGTTTTATCTACACTGTTCAGTTGGTAAACAACGACAATGCTAAGTTCTTGGATAACAAGTACTTGAAAGTTGGTACTAAGGTGTTCCGTAAAGGTTCTGCTCGTGGTGAGTACGGTGAAAGATTCTCTGACATCGGTAACATCAACGCTGGATTCCGTGAATTCTACAACTATGTAGGTGGTGCTGAAGCACACGTTCATTATTCTGTAAGCTCTCGTGCTGACTTGATGATGAAAGGTGGTATGAAAGCTGACGGTACAGTTCCAGTTGTTGAACTTTGGAGAAACTTTGACAAGAGCTCAGATCCTTCTGTTTCTTCTCTAGAAGACATGGCTACCAAAATGGGTAAAGATTATGTAAAGAAAGCATACCAATCTGGTCAGCTTACTCGTACATTCTTGACTACTATGGAAGCAGCTCATTTGACTAAGATTGCTAACGACATTGAAACTTACTTAATGTGGGGTCAAGGTGGTAAAGTTAAGCAAGATGGTCCAGATGATATCCGTCTTTCTGTAGGTCTTTGGAAGCAGCTTGATAACTCTTACAAGCGTATTTACAACAAAGGTTCATTCAATCTTGACTTGTTTAAGTCTGAGATCTTCAACTTCTTTAATGGTAAAGTTGAGTTCCAAGGTCCAGATCCTAAGCGTGAGTTGGTTGTACAAACTGGCCTTGGTGGTATGAAGCTTGTTAACGAAGCTATTAAGCGTGAAGCTATCAACTCTGGTCTAGTAATCAACGCTTCTGAAGTTGGTGCTATCACTGGTAAAGGTATGGATCTAAACTTTGGTTTTGCATACACTCAATACGTTATTCCGTTCTTGGCTAACGTTAAGTTTGTATTGAACCCAGCGTTTGATAACATCCACACTAATGATATTGAGAACCCAATCATTGATGGTTTCCCATTATCTTCTTACAATTTCATTATCTTTGATATTACTGAGAATACTAACGACAACATCTTCTTGTTGAAGTTATCTTGGGATAATCAATTGAAGTGGTTCTACCAAAACGGTACTATGGACTACATGGGTCGTACTCAAGGCTTCCAGTCTTCTGGACAGTTCAACGGTTACCGTGTATTCATGACACAAACAATGCCAGCTATCTGGGTTAAAGACCCAACCAAGGTGTTGAAGATTGTTATGAGAAACCCTGTTACTGGTGGATCATTCTAAAAAATAGTATCTAAGGCAGAGGGTTAAAATCCTCTGCCAAAAGATACAACAGTGCCACCCTGTGGATAGTATCTGCAGGCCACCTATTGTACGCATACCATGATGATCACATGGGGAGCTTGCAACTCTCAATAGGTTCTAAATATAAAAGGTCATATATTGTGACCCGTTATAGTAAAAACCAAACAAACCAAACATGAGCGGAGTAACCATCGTGGAGAAGTATCCACAAAACAAGAAGTCCACTATTGCCATTAGACCATTCTTTGATCCAATGGTAGATAATATGGGATTACAGAAGTACGGATTAAGTCTTTTTGACGGAGCGTTCCACGAGGAACAATTAGCTTGTCTAGAGATTAACGGTATTGTAAGATACATCACTGGATTAAATGAGTTTTCTCCAGACGTTAAAGGACTACCTGCAGAAGATCAAGAAGCTAAAGTTAAGCAGATCAGAGCAGTAGTTGCACAGTTGGAAAAAGAACTAGCAGCTAATGTAGTAGATCCAGCAGATGAAAACTTCTGGAATAAGATTAAGTTGATGAAACCTGATAATTCAGCTTTCTGGGACAAGATCAAGATTAGATGTGGTAACGAACCAACGTATTTAGAACCTGATAAAGACCCATATGATCTAATTAGATTGTATGCTATTGAAGCAGGAGGTTTTTCAATCGTAGCTAAGAGCTTAGAAGAAGCACGCAGAATGCCAGTTCCTCCTAAGTTCTACTTAGATAAGCTTGAAGAAACAGCATCGGTACAAACAGAAGTTAAGAAGTTACGTAATAAGGCGTTATCTGAACTTCAGAAGTTATTTGACAAGAACCAAAACAAGCTTCTATACGTAGCAAAAGTGTTAGATCCTAACAGTGCTCAGTATAAGAAGTCTACACCAAATGATATTGTCTATGACAACATGGATAAATACATTAACGGTGATCTTGTTGAGAAAGATAAGCGTAAGACCGCTCAGAGATTCTTAGATGTAGCTACTCTGGATATGGAAACATTAAAGATTAGAGCTATTGTAAAAGACTGTACATATTACAAGTTTATTGCAACTAAGGCTGACGGGTTTATCTACCATATGGAAACTACAACAATGTTAGGACGTACTCCTACTGATTGTGTAGAATACCTAAAGAATCCTTTGAATGAAGAGATCTTGGTAGACTTGACAAAGAAGGTAGAGAAGTACTGGAATCAGTAAAAACAGTACCTGGGTTGCTTCCCGTGAGATCAGCACCCAGGTCTTTATAAAATATGAACAACAACCTGTTACAGATAAAAATAAGGCAGAGGCTTAATAAGCTTAGTTCTTTTGATTATGACAACATTGAGTGTTGGATGATCCAAGAAGCCTTTAATAAAGCTCAACTTGAATGGGTACGTAGACGTCTTCACGGACTAAACGCTCTCAGAGAGTCATCAGAACAAACTGTAACAGTTGTAGATGATCTTCAGATATTGTTAAGTGAAATAAATCTAAAAGGAATTGAAAGTCCTAAGTATTTTGAAACTGACATTATCCCGGCTAATTACTTACACTTTGTAAGAATTAGTGCAAAGGCTAAAACAGATTGTTGTCCACCAAGAACCTTTTCAAGTATCTATCAAGCTGAGGAAGCAAACGTGGATATGTTATTAGGTGATAACTTTAAACAACCTTCTTTTGAATGGGCAGAAACATTCTGTACAATCTTAGGAGACAAAGTGAGAATATATACAGATGGTAAATTTAGTGTAGTAGATCCAAAGTTGGTTTACTATAGAAAACCAAAAGATATTCAAATCTTAGGTTGTACTAACATATCAACTGGACAAACATTTACTACTAATGTAGAGTGTGAGTTAAAAGATGATATTTGTGAAATATTAGTAGATGAAGCTGCAGCTATTTTAGCTGGTGATATAGAGTCTATGAACCAGTATCAGAGAGAAACACAGAACGCACAAAGAAATAGTTAATGATGCAGAAGTTACAAAGACCTGGTCCAATGGGACCTTGTATGGAAACAGCAGCAATGATAGCTCATGCACAAGCTCTTACTGTGAGCATGCATCAGTTACATCTAAAGATTACAGGACCAGGTTCATTATCAGTTCATAAAGCTCTTAATGAGTTTTATGGTGGAATGCCAGATCTAATTGATGCTGTAGCTGAACAATATCAAGGAGCTCGTGAGAAGCTTCTAGATCTTCCAGCAGTACCTGCATATAAATGCGGATCTGTACAGGAAGCCATTTCTCACATGAAAGAACTATATACAGAAGTTGTTGATTTACAGAAGATTATGCCTTTCTCAGAAGTAACAAACCAACTAGATGAAGTGAAAAGTTTGATCTCCTCAACCAAGTATAAGTTAATGTTCTTAAGTTAAAATTTGTTTATTTATTTATTTATAACCCTTTAAATTAAAGCCCTATGTATTTTCCTAATGCATTCCGCAAGTCATTCTTGCCTGCTAGCACAACTCTTGCTAGCTCAGGATCAACTGCTGCTTTGACTGCTGGACAGATTGGTTTCTTTGATGCCAAAACTTTCCAAGCTGTTACTGCTCAAGCTGCTCCTTTCATTTTAGCTCAAGGTAGTTACTTTGCTGCTGACAAAATTGGCCCCGTTCACGGTGGTTACAAAGAGTCTGTAAAGTCTAAAGTAATTAACCCTAAGTACATTAGCCGCCTTATCAAGGTGTCTTCTGTTACTCCTCAGAACCAAATCATCAAAGTAGAAGCTAATGCTTGTGCAGGTCTTGCTTGTGACAGCACTATCCGTCTACGTCTTGATGTTAAAGGTGCTCCTGCTCTCCGTTTCTTGAACCACCAGTTGTACAAAACATTGGATGCATACACAGGATGTTGTGATGTAAACAATGCTAACATTGACCACACTGTGGCTCTTTTGAAATGGGCTGATCAGATCAACGAAGCTCCTTTATTGAAGGATTTTGTAGAAGCTAAAGTATGGTTAGAAACTACAGCTTCTGTAGCTATTGATCCTACTGCTGGTTCTGCAACTATTGTTATTGCTAATGCTGACCGTGCTGCTTTTGCAGCTGGTGAGAAAGTAGTTCACGCTTCTTTAGCTCCTAACAGTATTGTTGTAAGTGTTGGTGCTGCTGACTCAGCTTCTGCTGGTAACGCAAACGTAGTTCTTTCTGTTCCTGCAGTTAGTTCTACAAACGGTAACGCTACATTGTTTACTGCACAAACTACTGCTGGTTACACTCCTGCTACTTCTAGCTTGGCTGCTGTAAACTCTCACATGGACATTACTGCTGCTTATGTAGACACTAAGTTTGGTAACTGTACTTTCACTCCAACTGATTACTATGGTCTTGAGCCTTTGTTTATCTACGCTTCTGTAGTAGACGAGTCTGGTGAGCCTTGTAAAGTAGAGTGTGTTACTGTATCAGAAACAAGAGCTCCTAAGCAAGTATCTGGTCTTGGTGAGACTGTACTTCGTGAGTTGATCCTAGATGGTCGTTACTTACAAAATGCATATCCTGATAGTTCTCGTGTAGAGCACTTACGTATGCGTGAGATTGAAGCTGATCCAGCTTTGGCAACTGTTAACCGTAACGGTTTGTATGATCAAGTATTGATCTTGCACAACGTACCACGTTTTAACAACCCAACTAGTACTTTTGATAATGATCAGTATTTGATCGTAGTTCACGTACCTGCTGGTACTGCAACCACTTCAATTACTAACTTCATTGCATCTAGTGCAAGTGCGGCTGGTAATGCGGTTTCTCTAGAGACTGTATAAGGATATTAAGAATATCTAAACACTAAGGGAGAGGACACACGTCCCTCCCTTTTTGTTTTTTGGACATGTCCCAAAAAATTAGTATATTATTATTGAGAACTTGTGTTCTCCAATCTATATAAATATTTAAAGTTTATTATTATGGCAAGCAAACACCAGCTAAGTTTAGAGCTGCCTGATACCAACAATATCAAGGTTTTACGTCTTTTTGACACCAGTATATACGCAACTGGTCTCCCGGTAGACTGTGGAGCATTAAGGATCACTTCTCCAGGGTTTAATCTACCCGTAGGCATTGAGGTGTTACCTAACTTTAACATCGTTCTAAACGCATGTAGTTTAGGTTTACAACGTACTTCTTGTACAGAAGCATCTCAGCCTTTACCTGATGGTATCTATGTGATTAACTATTCTGTTAGTCCTAACTCAAATGTGTTCGTAGAATATAATCATTTACGCACAACACAAACAACTAATAAATATTTTAACTTACTTTGTGATCTAGAAATGTCAGCCTGTGAACCAGATGCTGATGTTAAAGATAAACTAGAAGAGCTACGTCTTATTAAAAGTTTTATTGACGCAGCTAAAGCTAAAGTTGAGTATTGTCATGAGCCATCTGCTGGTATGGAACTATTGATGTATGCTCAGAAGAAGCTTAATAAATATGCATCTGAATGTTGCTAAAATAAAGATTTCATAAAAACCAACATATATGAGAACTTGTACAAATTGCGGAACTACTATTACTTGCGGATGCCAAGACAGAATAGCATCTAACGGAACAAGAGTATGTGCTAACTGTATTTCATCTTATGAGATTCAGATTAATGCACAAGCTTTAATGGCTGCTTTAAATACTAAAACAGAAACTCAAAATGAGAACCCTCCTTCCTAAAAAAGAAAAGTACTATAAAGAGTTTGCTGACTCTCTTAATAGAGTGTACAGACAAATGCGTTATGGTATTGAATCATGCAAAGCTGATCTAAATGCTGATCTTATTGATATGAGAAAACAGATTGTAGATTGGCAAGCTATTGAGGATGAAGGAGCATTGTGTCAAAGTAATATTAACTATACAACTTGGTTACCAGTTAGTTACCGAAATGATACTTCTGTACAATATGATAGAAGTAGTGATGTTTGGGGTCCTGGTTATTATAAGTCTACATCTGCTGATGCTCCACAACAAGTGGGTTTTGGCTACACTTATGGTGATGGTACTAAAAACATTATTGAGGTTAATAGTGGAGGTTGTGTAACAAGAATTAACTTAAATCCAGCTATTAACTTTAATCAGAATAGTTCATTTGAGTTTACACAACAAACACCTGCCACTGTATGGAATATTACACATGGTATGGGACTTAAACCAAATGTTACCACTGAAGATTTAACAGGTGTTGATATACAAGGTGTAATAGAATACATTGATAATAATAATGTCAGAATTACATTTAACCAAGCCGTAGCTGGTAGAGCATACTTATCGTAATGGCAGTACAGAAGATATACGTAGACTATGATTTTAATAAGAATCAGATTCTTAATGCAAAGTTACAACCTGTAACTACTGCTCAGAGAAATGCGTTAGCTTCTGGTTATAACTCATCTGATGCTGGAGTTATTGTATATGATACAACATTACATCTACTATACGCTTGGGATGGTAATCAATGGGACCAGATGGGTATTTCTCAAGAACAGATTTCTGAAATTGAGGAAGCTTTTAATAAAACAGTAGTAGCTATTGATGTTACATCTGATACACAAAATAGAACTATAACTCTTACATATAGAGATACACTTTCTATACAAGATACTTATAAGTTTTCTCATATTCATACTCAAACAGTGTCATCTTCCACGTGGAACATTACACATAATTTAAATAAATACCCATCTGTTTCTATTGTGGATTCTAGTAATGAAGAAGTAATTGGAGAAGTAGAGTATATTAATTCTAATTCATTAACAGTTAAGTTTTCTGCACCATTCAGTGGGAAAGCATTTGTAAACTAATTATAAAATAAATACTATGTCTAAAAAGTTTTTAACCAATCTGGACCTCACACAAAACCAGATTTTAAACGTAGCGGTTCACAACAAAGTTGGCCCACCGTCTAGTCCAGTAGTTGGTCAAATCTATTTTGACACTACTCCTTCAGTATTAAGAATGTTTTTCTGGGATGGCACCGCATGGGTGGACATGTCAGGAGATATCCAAGATGTTCTTGGTGGTGCTGGTCTTACAGCATCTACATCTGCTAATGGAGATGTAATTACATTAGATGTAAACGTAGATAACGCTACTATTGAGATTAACTCTGATAGTTTAAGAGTTAAAGATCTTGGTATCGTTACTGGTAAGTTAGCTAACTCTGCAGTTACCACTGTAAAGATTAACGCTAATGCTGTAACTTTTGATAAGTTACAACAAGTTGCTAATCTAACAGTAATTGGTAACGTTTCAGGAGCTACTGCTAACCCAGCTGAAGTTACCATTATCACAGATATGGCTAACTCTAGTTCTACTACACTTGCTACATCTACAGCAATCAAAACTTATATTGATGCTAACGTAGGTAGTTTGGGTAACTTAGAAGGAGCATGGGACGCATCTAGTGGTTCATTTCCTGTAGGATCAAGCCCAGTTGCTGGCACAAAAGCTGGTGATTACTGGTATGTATCTGTAGCAGGAACAACTGGTGGTGTAGCATTTAATATTGGTGACGTAGTTGTTGCTAAAGTTAATAATGCTTCTACATCTTCTGCTGCTGACTGGATTCAGTTAGAAGTTAACAGAGATCAAGCTACTACAACTGTATTAGGTCTTGTATATCTTGCTACAAACGCAGAGACACAAACTGGTACAGATTCTAATAAAGCAGTAACTCCTGCTAGTTTATCTTCTCGTACAGCTACAGAAACTCGTACAGGTATTGCAGAAATTGCAACTGATGCTGAGTTAACAGCTGGTACAGATGATTCTAGAATTGTTACTCCTTTAAAATTAAAGACTTATTTAGATAACAGAACTGGTGGTTACGCTGTAAACATTGGTGGAGCTGGCACATCTTATGCTATTTCCCACGGCTTGAACACTATTGATGTAATCGTGATGATTAAAGATAACGCTACATTAGAAGAGGTTATTACTGACGTAGTAATCACAGATGCTTCTACTGTAACTGTAAGTTTTGCAGTGGCTCCTTCAGCTAATGCATATCGTGTAATCATCAAGAAATAATAAACTCTGAATGAAATTTCTATCTGACATACTAGCTAAAGCTGGTCTGACAGTAGATGGTGTAGTTACACTTAACAATACTGCTACTGGTCAGACCCCTGCTGCTAATGATAATTCTACTAAGTTAGCAACCACCGCATGGGTTAGAACTTTCGTTCAACCCTACAGCTTACCTATTGCCTCTGCAAGTATACTTGGAGGTATTAAAGTTGGTACTGGTCTGTCAATAGATTCAGGTACAGGAATACTATCAGTAACTGGTGCTAGTGCTAGTTCTATTAAGTCTACACAAACATTTGTTGTTACAGAAGGACAAACTGTATTCACTGTAACCAATGGTTACTCAGTAGGACTTATTGATATATTCTTAAATGGTGTATACTTATCTCCCAATCAAAGTACAGCTACTAACGGTAGTACATTTACACTAAATGATGCTCCAGCAACTGGAGATATTATTGATGTAATTGTAGTTAGTCCTGTTTATCAAGGAACTTCAACCACTACAGATCAACTTCCTGAAGGAGTTGTAAACTTATATTATACAAATGCTCGTGCAAGAGCTGCAGTTAGTTTAACTACTACAGGAGTATCAGGAGCTGCTACTTATAATTCTTCTACAGGAGTATTTAATATTCCTAACTACCAAGGACTAGTTCCGTCTGGTGGCATAGCAGGAGACATCTTAGCTAAGGTAGATGGTACTAATTATAATGTTGCATGGATTCCTAACTATACTAGTCAAGTACAACACTATGTAAAACTTGGTGCTACAATGACTGCTGGTACAGCGGTTTATGTATCTGGTTCTACAGGAGGTTCTGGTACAAATATGATTGTATCTAAAGCATCTAATGCTTCAGAAGCAACATCTTCTAAAACATTAGGTCTTCTTAAAACTGGTGGTGCTACAAACGATGAAGTATTTGTTGTAACAGAAGGTTTACTTGCAGGTTTAGATACATCTACAGCTAATGCTGGTGATCCAGTATGGTTGGGTGTTAATGGTGCACTTATTTTTGGTTTACTAAATAAACCTACAGCTCCAGCTCATTTAGTATTTATTGGTGTTGTTACACGTGTACAACAAAATAACGGTGAGATTTTTGTAAAAGTACAAAACGGTTTTGAGCTAGATGAACTTCATGATCTTTCTGTAAAGAATGCATCAGATGGTGACATGATTAAATATGTAGCATCTACAGGTCTATGGACTAAGATTGCTGCATCAACTACAAACATTGTAGAAGGTACGAACCTTTATTACACTCAAGCAAGATTTGATACAGCTTTCTCTGCAAAGTCTACTACTAATCTTTCTGAGGGAACAAATTTATATTATACTCAATCTCGTTTTGATACAGCATTTGCTGCTAAATCTACTTCTAATTTAACAGAAGGAACTAACTTATATTACACGGACGCACGTGTAGGAACCTATCTTACAAACAATTCTTACGCTACTCAAACTTATGTAAACACAGCAGTTTCTAATTTAGTAGATGCTGCTCCTGGTACATTAGATACATTGAATGAGTTAGCAGCTGCTCTTGGAGACGATCCTAACTTTGCTACTACAGTAGCTACAAGTATAGGTACAAAACAAGCTCAACTTAATGGTACAGGTTTTGTAAAGGTAAGTGGTACTACAGTAAGTTATGATAACTCAAATTACTACTTAGCTTCAAACCCTAATGGATATATAACAGGTATTTCTTTTGCAAACGTATCTGCAAAACCTACTACTATTGCTGGATATGGTATTACAGATAGTTTAGTATATACTACTAGTACATACTCAGATCCTTCTTGGATTACAGCTTTGGCTTGGTCAAAGATTACTGGAGCACCTGCATTTATTACTGGCTATACTGAGACTGATACTCTAGCAACCGTTACTGGAAGAGGAGCTTCTACTTCTACTGCAATAACTTTAAATGTTGGTGGTAATATTATTTCTACTTCAACTTGGGAAAAGTGGAAATTAGTAACAACTGGTGTAACTGCACCAGCTAGACAAGGTTCAGATGCTAATGGATTAAATTTTACATCTAATGCTTTATGGAATTCAGGTTGGAGTCAAGATGACTCTACTAGAAAGTCAATGGCTTACATTCAGCATTTAGGTAACGGTAGACATGAATTTAGAACGTCTGCCTCTGGTGGAACGGTATCATGGGTTACAGGATTAACAATAGATGAAGCAGGTGCTAATTTTAATGTACCACTAACAGTTAATAGTAATATTGTATATCATGCAGGTAATATACCTACATGGAATCAAAATACTACAGGATCTGCCGGTAGTGTACCATGGACTGGTGTTACAGGTAGACCTACAGCTCTTAGTTCTTTTACAAATGATTTAGGAAACTACGGTGGTTGGATAACAGGCTATACTGAAACGGATACTTTACAAAGTGTTATTTTAAGAAATGGTACAACTAACACAGGTTTTACTATTACTAATACAAATGATACATATAGTACTGCTGCAAGTACTAATGTTCCTGTTATATACTTATATAATACAGGAACAACTGCTACGTCAAATGCTATTATAGCATTAAGAACAAATACTGCAACAGGAGGAGACCCAATACTTTCTTTTGATATTGGTGGAGTGATTGGTTGGTCAATGGGTATTGATAACTCAGATTCAGATAAATTTAAAATAGCTAGAAGTTGGGCAGCACTAGATTCTGAAACAAGATTTAGTATGGCACTAGATGGTACAGCTAACTTTACTGGAAACTTAACAGCTGCAAATCTTAGTGGTACAAATACAGGAGACCAAACTAATATTAGTGGTAATGCTGCTACAGCAACTAATGTTGCGTGGACAGGAGTTACTGGAAGACCAACAGCTTTATCTTCATTCAGTAATGATAGTGGATATATAACTTCATCTTCAGGTATTACTGGAGCAGCAGGTAGATTATCAAGTAGAGATTTAAGAACAATTGCTCCTAACTCAGAAAATGCTGCAGAACTAAGATTTGGTTTTACTTCTTGGACTAATAACAATAATGCACCTTGGGCTGATTACTTACATCTTCGTTCATACTCAGATGGATCAGGTGGATCAGATAATCTAGTAATGTTCTTAAAGAGTGGTATTGGTATGAGAATATGGCAGCAGTCCTTTGGTTCTGGTACTGCTTATTCTTCTTATGTAGATGTATTACATTCTAGTAACTATTCTTCATACGCTGTACCTCTTTCTGGTGGCACTATGACTGGTCCATTAGTTGTATCAGGCATTGATTCAGCTGTTAAAGTTCAGCATGATGGTACATCTACAGCATGGAGAGGTAGAATTGGTTCGTTTAATGCTAGTGCTGATAAATCATCTTTCCTTGGAAACTATACAGGTAGACCTGGTGTATTTGGACATAATAATGCATTAACAGCTTGGGATGAGTTGTGGGTTAATACATTAGGGATATATGGTCAAGGTAATTTATACTTATCTTGGTTTTCTTATGTAAAAGCAAACGGTGGTGATACTAACTATGCAATATGGCATGCTGGCAATCTTACTAACCTTAATCAATTAACTAACGGACCCGGATACATTACCTCATATACGGAGACTGATACGTTAGCTAGCGTTACCGCTAGAGGTGCTAGTACAAGTACTGCTATATCAATTAATAATACTTTAACAGTAACTAATGGTAGAATTATTGCTAGAACTGGTGGAGTAAATACATATGGTGTGTTTTCTGGTTATGATAATAGTAACCATATGATGACTTTTAGGGCTTCTGTAACTGGTTCAACAGATAGTCCAACTTTTACAGCAGTTCATCAAACAACATTTGTTGAATATGCTGAAGGAAATGATACAACAGGATGGTTTTTTAAATCAGCATCCACAGGAACATATCAAGAAATAGCTAGAATTACTAGAACAGGTATTAACTGGAATGGTAATACTGTTATTCATTCTGGTAATATAGGTTCTTATACAGCTGGTGGTGTTGCTTGGGGTAACGTAAGTAGTAAACCTAGTGATATAATGTATTATGCAGGTTTTACACTTGATGCAGATACAATGCCTAGTAATACTACTGGTTTTACATACTCAGTAAATGCACCTTTAACAGGAGCAATTGTCAAATTTAGCACAGGTGGTGGATATGATTTTCAGCTTAACACAGATTATTACTGGGGTTCTCAACTCTATTTTAGAGGTAGAAATGGTGATCTTGGTGTATGGAGAAGTTGGAAAAGACTTTTAAATGCTGATGCTGATCCTTACGCTGCTAACATGAATCAATATGTTAGAACAACAGATAACGTAACTTTTAATGCTGTAACAATTTCTGCAAATCTAAATTTACCAAACAATGGTGTTGTGGTAGTAAATGGAGAAACAGATACGTGGGGAGCTAGATTTAGAACAACAACATCTACTAGTAATCTTGGTGCTAGTTTAAAAAATATTATTTGGACAGGTGGGGGATCAAATGAAGGTTTTGCTATATCAGGTGTTGGTACAGGTGGAGCTGCATTTGAGGTAGCAAATAATGGTAATGCATGGGCTAAGAATAATATACATGCTCAAAATTTATTTGCAACAGCTGCAGCTGGAAGAATACAAGCTGGTAATTCATCAACAGATGGAATGCTTTATGATTCTTCAAGAGCAGCAGTAGTAGCTCGTGGGTCATATCCACATATAGAACTTTGGGCTGATGTATCTAATTCTAATCATGGTGGTACATTAAGATTTGGAGGTTATAATAATGGGTCTAGTGGAGATTATAAATCATGGCATATAGGTACTCCTGGTTCTGATTTATATTTCATGGATATTGGTTATGGAGGAAGTAACAATTCAAATCCTCATGCTGGTATAGCAGGTCTTGGAGCATCATATGGTTATTCTGGAGCATTTACAATGATGCGTTTCCATAATAATGGAAATATTGGTATAGGTAACTTTGGTACTTACGGATCTCTTGGTGATAATACTCCAGCATATAAACTTGATATTAGAGGTAACATTGCTGTAAGAAGTACTACTGCATCTGGTACTTGGGGTTATGCAGGAACATTTATAGATACAACTAGTGCAGCTAATAACTATGTTCCATTTAACTTTGTAAATCAATATGGAGATCACTCATGGGGTATTGTAGCAAGATTTCATATAGCGACATCTGGACAAGATAAACCTGCTATACAGTTTACTTCAGCTGGTAGTAATGATAGATGGAGTATTGGATATTGTACAGGTTCTGACTTTAATTTTAGAATTACACAGAACCAAGGATACAGAACAGACAACTCTACTAACGATGGTTGGGGTACTGAAAGATTTAGAATTAATACAGACGGTAATACATATTGTTTTTCAAACTTTACAGCATCTGGAGATGTAACTGCATACTCAGATATACGTGTTAAAACAGATATTCAAACAGTTACAGATCCTATTGAAAAAATTAAATCTATTCGTGGTGTGACTTTTAAAAGAAATGACACAGAAGATAAGAATAGAAAACATCTAGGAGTTGTTGCACAAGAAGTAATGGATGTATTACCAGAAGTTATTTCAGAAACAGATAAAGGATTATTTACAGTAGCGTATGGTAATATGGCAGGTTTATTTATAGAAGCCATTAAAGAACAACAAGCTCAGATAGAATCTCAGAAGGCAGAAATAGAAGAACTTAAAGATTTAGTAAAACAACTTATAAATAGATAATAGTAGGTTATGAACAAACAAAGGAAGACCTCCCACATACTCAATGTATTTCAGTATGACGCAGATGGACACGTTGTGTTACCAGCTAGTCTTACTTTGGGTATAGTTCCCGGAGCAGAAGATAACAGTGGTAAGGTTCCTTCTACTGCATGGGTAAGAGGTTTGCTAACCACTACTGGTAATTCTTTAGTACCTACTAACAGAACAATTACTATTAACGGTACTTCTTATGATTTATCTAGCAACCGTTCTTGGTCTATTGATACAGGTGTTTTAACAGCTTCGTCTGGAGTTGGTATATCTGTAAGTGTTTCTAATCAGAATCTGAATATTGTAAACACAGGTTTACTTACTGCTTCATCAGGAGCTGGTATTACGGTTAGCACTTCTAACCAGAACGTAAACATTGTTAATACAGGTTTATTAACAGCAAGTTCTGGTGCAGGTATTACAGTGACAACATCTAATCAGAATGTAAACATTGTAAACACTGGACTTTTAACAGCATCATCAGGATCAGGTATAACTGTTACTACGTCTAATCAAAATGTTAATATTGTTAATACTGGTCTTCTTAGTGCTACAGCAGGTGCGGGTATAAGTGTTACTACATCAAACGGAAACCTTAACATTGTTAATACTATAACAAATAACAACCAGCTTGATAATGGAGCTGGATATGCTACTACTAGTTATGTAACTACACAGATTAATAATCTTGTAGCAGGAGCACCAGGTCTACTTGATACTCTTGATGAACTAGCTGCAGCTTTGGGTGATGACGCAAACTTTGCTACAACAACCGCTACTTCTTTAGGAAATAGATTACGTGTTGATACAGCTGCACAAGGTCTTACTTCTACTCAGCAAGGTTATGGTCGTACTAACTTAGGATTAGGATCACTTGCTACACTTTCATCTATAGGAAACAGTTATATAACTGATTTAGCATGGAGTAAACTTAGCAGTACACCAACAACTATATCTGGTTATGGTATAACAAATGCTTATACAGACGCACAGATCCAAAACTTTTTTAATGGAGCTAATGCTATCAGTGGTTATAATAAATCTAACTGGGATACAGCTTATAGCTGGGGTAATCATGCTGTTGCAGGTTATCTTACAACATCTAGTGCAGCTACAACATATGCTTCTCTTACAGGAAGCTACGCTAATCCATCTTGGATTACATCATTAGCTTATTCTAAAATAACTGGTGTACCGGCATTCTTAACTTCTTATACAGAAGTAGATACTTTAGCATCAGTGACAGGTAGAGGTGCGTCAACTTCTACAGCTGTAACTTTTAGCGGTGGTGCTAGTATTTCAAATTTATTAATAAACGGAGCACCTGCTATAGCTGAATCTAGTTTGTCATTAGGTGCAATGGGTGCAACTGAAGGTGGTCAATTAACTTTAAACAAAGCTACCTCTCATACATTTGCTGCACATTTAGATGTATGGCAAGATGTATTTAGAGTTTTATACGGTACAAACACTGCAACTAGTGGCGTTGCTTTATCTGTTAACTTATCTACAAGACAGTTAATACTTCCTCAATACACTACATCAAGTACATTTACAGGAACAGCAGCTGGTGTTTTAGCATTTGATTCTTCCGGTAACATTATTACAATAGCTGTACCTGGTGGTGCAGTGAGTTCTGTAAGTGGAGGTACTGGCGTATCTGTAAATTCAACTACAGGAGCTGTCACTGTTTCTATTGGTCAGTCAGTAGCTACAAATGCTTCTCCTACTTTTGATCAAGTTATTACTAATAATAACGGTAATGGTACAAACTTTAGAATAGGTGATGATGTATGGATAGGTGATATTAATGCAGCTAATACATTTAGAGTTCAAGGTTTACAAGATGCTACACAAGGATACATAGTATTTGGTAATAGTAACGCAACAGCATTAGGTAGATCAGGTACAGGAGCTTTAACATATGGTGGTAATACTATTTATCATGCTGGTAACTTGACTAACTTGAATCAGTTGACAAATGGACCTGGTTATATCACTTCATATACTGAGACTGATACATTAGCTACTGTAACAGGAAGAGGAGCATCTACATCATCAAATCTTACTTTTAGCGGTCAATTAACATTAAATAAAAACGGAACTCAATTAAAGATAAGTCGTGCTGATACTGCAGCTGCTGATTGGTTTTTTCATAGTTGGGCATCTGGTTTAAATATATATCCAAATGCAGTAGGTACTGTATATTTTGGAAGAGATGGTAGTGCTACAAATGTAGATGTATATAACGGAACTTTATATCAACAAGGTAATCCTGTTTTACACACAGGTAATTATAGTTCTTATGCATTACCGTTATCCGGTGGTACTATGGGTGGAGTAATTTACTTCACAGACACTACAAATGGTATTTATAAGTCAGGAGGAAGATTTACTGTACGTTCTGAATCTACAGATAACGTAGCAAACTTTGCAAGCTATGGTCTTTATCTTCCACAAACTGCACAAACTGCAGGTCTTTATGTTGAAAGTCCTATTGAAGCTAGAGGTGGTTTAAGAATAGGTAGTGGTGCTCTTAATGGAACTATTACTGTAGGAGCTACAACAGGAGCAACAGCAGATAGACTTGTTCAACGTGATAGTGCTGGAGATATATATAGCCGTTATTCTTTTGCAGTTCATTTTAATCAGTCTGGAGGAAATAGTGAGAACCCAACAATTGGACAAATTTGGACACAAAATACTACTGATAACTATGTTCGCAAATCAACACCTGCTCACTTTATAAGTCAGTTAGGTCTTATTACTACATCTAATTATTCTTCATATGCATTACCATTATCTGGTGGTACACTTTCTGGAGGAATAACTTTTACTGCTCCAGGGGGTTCTATATTATTAAAACATGCTGTATCTGAAGTTGATGCTTGGATATTCCAAGAAAATGCTGCTAACTGGGGCATATATTGGAAAAATGCTCCTTCTGGTCATCATGCATTTGGAGGATATACAACAGTAGGAGCTGAGACTTTTGGTATGTCTGCAGCTAATGCAAGTGGTAATGGGGTATTAACATCTAATTTTGTTGGAGCAACGTCAGCTTATGCTCAATGGATGTTATCAAACTATACAGGATATATTTGGTCAGCTAGCACAATATTTGCAGCAGGTGATGTCCGTGCCCCAATATTTTATGATTCAAATGATACAGCTTATTACCTTGATCCAAATAGTACATCAAGATTAGTTCAAGTTAATATTGGAACTGCAAATACCAGAATAACATCAAATACTTATAATGGTTATTTAGAACTTAGAAGTTCTACATCAAACTATCTAGGAATAGGAGTTATAAGCAACAACGGATGGGGTTATATTGAGAGTGTAGGTAATAGTAATGGTTTATATTTTTACACAATCAACAGCAGTGCACGATATGCTTTTGATAACGGTGATGTAACTCCGTATAACGATGCAGAAAACTCTTTAGGTACCGGGTCTTACAGATGGGCTCAGGTTTATACAAGTGGATGGTTCAGGAACTATGGAGCTCAAGGTATATATAATCAAGATTATGGTACACACTTTTATTCAAGTGGATCAGCTAGTTGGAATGTTACTGGTAGTGGTGGAAATATTGAACTTGTATTTAGAAGTAATCATCAATCAACAGTTCGTGGTTATGTGTATGGTACTACTAGTAATGAAATTGGGTTTTTAAGTAATGATGGAAACTGGGTTTTAAGAACATGGAATAGAGGTGTAGAAGCATATGGTGAAATGAGAGCTCCTATATTCTACGACTCAAATGATACTGCATATTACATAGATCCTAATGGTCGTTCAAGACTAAATAGATTAATGTTAAATCAGGTAAGAGTTAACTCTAGTACTTTTCCTGTTGGACATTATACACCTGGTGAAACTGTTTTTGAAATAGATCCTATATGGTCTCAGGATCAACTTCAAGATTATTTTGGATCAAGTGCTGTTTATTGGATAAATGATTCTACTGCTCCAGGTGGTTATGCTATACGAATAGATGGTAGTGTTAACGTAGGTGGAGTATATAGTTCAGGATTTCCTTATATACCTGTTGATCAAAATGATATATTCTACATGGAATGTTGGATAAGATCATGGGATGGGTCACAAGGTCACTACATGGGTTCTATTGATTATAATCATGATTTTAGTTCTTTAGGTGGTAATCCAGGGTCATTTGGTTATTGGACAATGAGTAATACTACTACAAGTTCAAGTTGGCAAAAAGTTACAGGATATATAAGTGGATTTGGAGGTTCTGTAGGACAGTTTGTAAATGGTACAAAATATTGGACACCTCAAGCATTATTTAATTATTCTAATTATTCAGGAACACATCGTTGTGTTATATCTGGTTGGAAAGTAATAAAAGTAGGAAGTGTTGGTAATAGAACATTTAGAAATAGTGTAAATATTGATGGTACTTTAAAAGTTGGATCAAGTACTTCAAGTAGTATTTACATGTCTGATACTGATGAAGGTCAGCGTGAAATACATTGTAACTCAAACCGTATTGGTTTCTTAAATCAATCAAGTTCTTGGGGAGCTTGGTGTGATGATTCTGGTAACTGGTTAACAGGTGCTGGTATGTATGCTTCTGCTTTTTATGATTATGATAATGGTGGTTACTATCTAGATCCAAACAGTACATCAAATTTACTACATATTCAAATGCCTCATCGTGGCAATGGAACTCCTAATATTTTAGTAAATAATGGTGGTTCTGAAAACTGGGGAGCTATACATATTGAAGGTGGTAGTGGTAATTTAAGAATAGGTAAAAGTGACGCAGGAAGAAGCTGGTCTGGTAGAGTAAGTTTGGCTATGCACGTAGGGGCTTCTGAATCATTTAGAGTACACTCTGATGGCTGGGACTCATTATTTGAAGTATGGGGATCTAGTGGTTATGCTAGATTAAAAGGTAGTTTAGAAGTAGGTAGTGATGTTTATCTTGGTACTAGAGGAACATGGTTATCTTCTTGGTTAAATCAAAATGTAACTACTGGGGCTAGTCCAAGTTTTAGTGAGGTAACAGCAGGTTATCATAGATCTTACTATTTAACTGGTAGATATGACGTTTCTGTTGATCATACTTATGGTATTTACTTTAGTAGTTATGTAGATTATAGTTATGCTATATTTAGAGAAAGCGGAGCATGGAATCATCCATATCCAGATTTAAGAATTGCTTTTCATACAGGTATCAAAATTGGAGCTTACTATGGTTATAATGGAACTAGATTCTATAACAATAGTGACATGGCTACAATTACAGCATCAGTAAATGATGGTGACAATAATTTCCGTGGATACTATGATATTATAGCATATGCATCTGATAAACGTTTGAAAGAAAATATTAAAGTTATAGATAATGCTATAGATAAAGTAAAACAACTTACAGGTATGACATATACCTGGAATAGATTAGGTACTCAATATGGTTGGACTCCATCTAATGAGAGAGAAGCTGGTGTGTTTGCACAAGATGTTCAAGCAGTATTACCAGAAGCTGTTAAGCTTGCTCCATTTGATAACAGTATGGGAGTATCTAAATCCGGTGAGAATTTCTTAACTGTCAAGTATGAGAAGATAGTTCCTTTGCTTATTGAAGCTATTAAAGAACAACAGTTACAAATTGAAAAACTACAAAACAAGTTAGATAATGTCTTATCAAGTAGATAGTTATGGTAATGCTTATTTTCCTGCAGGTGTATCTGTAGCTTCTATACCTGCTACTACTGGTACGCAGAATAAAGTTCTTGTACCCGGACCTGATGGAAAGATATCATCTGCTTCTATATCACAGCTTATCACACAGAGTGGTGGTAACCTTGTTAGTTCTATATTTGGTAGAACTGGAGCTATTACAGCTCTTAGAGGAGATTATAACACTGATCAAGTTACAGAAGGACAGGCTTTATACTTTACTAACGGTAGAGCTAGAAAAGCTATTAATTTAACTACGTTTAATACATCTGGTCCAGCTACTTATGATAGCACTACAGGTATACTTAATATACCACAGTATGGGTCAGGTATAGTAGGTAACTATGTTCCTGTAGCAAGGACTATTACTATCAATGGTCAGACCGCTGATCTATCCGCTAATAGAACATTTACTATTGATGCAATGGTATACCCATCAGTTGGTATACCTGTATCTAATGGAACAGCATGGGGAAATAGTATAGTTAATAATTCTAGTAATTGGAATACTGCTTACAGTTGGGGAGATCACGCTGGTCTATATTCTTTACTAGGTCACACTCATACATTTTCTTCATTAACTTCTAAACCTACAACACTTGCAGGTTATGGTATAACAGATGCAGCAACTTCTACACAAGGAACTAGAGCTGATACTGCATTTGGGTGGGGAGATCATTCAACTGCTGGATATTTAACTAGTGCTACAGCCGCTAGTATATATTTAACTCAATCTGCAGCATCATCTACATATTTAACAAGTAGCACTGCGTCAACTACATATTTGACACAGTCTGCTGCAGCTACAACATATTTATCTCAATCTTCTGCTTCTACTATATATGTTAGTTTATTAGGGTCATATTCTAACCCCACTTTTATAACATCATTATCTTGGTCAAAAATAAGCGGTGCCCCTACTTTTCTTACATCTTACACGGAAACAGATCCGATCTGGACTTCTGAAAAAGTTAACTATTATACAAAGACTCAAGCAGATGGAAGATATCTACAATCTTTTACAGAGACTGATCCTATATGGACATCTGAGAAAGCTAACTATGCTCTAAAGACATATGTAGATACAAGTATATCTAATTTAATAGACTCAGCTCCAACTACACTTGACACTCTTAATGAGCTTGCAGCTGCATTAGGAGATGATGCTAACTTTAGTACAACAGTTACAAACTTAATAGGTACTAAAGAACCAGCTATTACAGCAGGTACTACAGCACAATACTGGCGTGGTGATAAGACCTGGCAAACTTTACCTATCTACACACTTAGTGGATTAGGTGGTGTACCTACTAGTAGAACATTAACTATTAATGGTACGTCTTACGATCTTTCTGCTGATAGATCATGGAGTATTACTTCTATGATTTATCCGTCAGCTGGTATTGCCGTGTCAACCGGTACAGCATGGGGAACATCAATTACAGATAATAGTACAAACTGGAATACTGCATACGGATGGGGAAACCATGCAAGTGCTGGGTATTTAACTACAGCTACAGCTGCTAGTACATATGCTAGTTTATCTGGGGCATATTCTAATCCAGCTTTTGTAGCATCATTAGCATGGTCTAAGATAACAGGGGCTCCAGCTTTTCTTACATCATATACAGAAACTGATCCTATATATACAGCATCAAGTTGGTATGGAACAACTAATAATGCTTCTAACTGGAACACAGCATTTTCAGACAGATTTAAATGGGATGGTGGATCTTCAGGATTAAATGCTTCTACAGGTAGAACTAGTTTAGGACTTGGTACTGCAGCTACAGCTAACACTGGAGATTTTGCAGCAGCTAGTCATACACATAGTATAGCAAACGTAAGTGGTTTACAAACTGCATTAGATGGTAAAGAGCCAACAATAACTGCAGGAACTACTTCTCAATATTGGAGAGGTGATAAAACTTGGCAGACA
>JACCDW011862785.1_pt1 | contig 35413 bp, 35 predicted proteins | sample 7449781 | NCBI WGS metagenome assembly JACCDW01 (sample SAMN15323449, study PRJNA562643) | freshwater metagenome | isolation source: river surface water | place: USA:Blue River Watershed | collected 2017-08-18
AAATCTCCATGGTTGTCGATGACGCGGCAAAATATGTCCCAAAGCATGCGTGATATTGTCGCGCGCTTCAAGACACAATAGCGAGCATGTCGAGCGTTCACCCAGAATCTTTGTTGGCCGAAGTGGCTGCACTCCCCAGTTTGCCGGGGGTCTATCGCTATTTCGATGCCGAAGACCAAGTGCTGTACGTGGGCAAAGCACGCAATTTGAAGAAGCGCGTCAGCAGTTATTTCCAAAAAGACCACGGCGGCACACGCATTGGTCACATGGTCAGCAAGATTCGGCGCATGCAAACCACCGTGGTGCGTTCAGAGGCAGAGGCCTTGCTGCTTGAAAACAACCTGATCAAAACGCTCAGTCCCAAGTTCAATATTTTGTTCAGGGATGACAAAAGTTACCCTTACCTCAAAGTTTCTGGAACCGGCAGCGTTCGCAGCAACAAGTCGGATGAGGGCGTCAAGCCAGACGCCTATTCACGCATTGCCTATTACCGGGGTGGGGTTGAGAAAAAGCACCGCTACTTTGGACCCTATCCCAGTGCCTGGGCTGTCAAAGAAACCATCCAGCTCTTGCAAAAAGTCTTCAGGCTAAGAACCTGTGAAGACACCGTTTTTGCCAATCGCACCCGACCCTGTTTGCTGTATCAAATCAAACGCTGCTCTGGCCCGTGCGTTGGTGTGATTTCCGTTGAGCAATATGCCGATGATGTGGCGCATGCAGAGGCTTTTTTACGCGGCGAAACGCAATCGGTTTTGAAGGCGATGGAAGCTCGCATGATGGCGCATTCCGACAAACTGGAATTTGAATTGGCAGCCGAGGTGCGCAATCAGATGACCGCGTTGTCGCGTGTGTTGCATCAACAATCCGTGGACACAGTGACCGACACCGATGTCGACATCTTGGCCGTTAAAGTGCAGGGCGGACGTGCCTGTGTCAATTTGGCCATGGTGCGTGGGGGGCGGCATTTGGGCGATCGGCCCTATTTTCCATCGCATGTTGAAGATGGACATGCCATTGGCGGCACTGCACTCGAAGATGATGAGGCAGCCGACTTGCCCAGCTTGGAAGTCAAAGTGCTGGAAGCGTTCATTGCGCAGCATTACCTTCAAATTCCTGTACCCCCCGCACTCATCACCAGCGAAAAAATTGACGCCAAAGTGATAGAGGCTATTTCATCTCAGACGGGCATCAAAGTGACGGCGGTTCACAACCCGCGGGAGCAGCGGCGTGCTTGGCTGGAAATGGCCGAAAAAAATGCGGCGATTCAACTGGCCAGATTGTTGGCAGAAGAGGGCTCGCAACAAGCGCGAACGCGTGCGTTGGTCGAAGCCTTGGATTTGGCGCCCGATGACATCGATGCCTTGCGAATGGAGTGCTTCGACATCTCCCACACCTCGGGTGAAGCCACCCAAGCCTCTTGTGTGGTGTTTCAAAATCACAAGATGCAAAACAGCGAATACCGTCGTTACAAAATCGAGGGCATCACGCCGGGCGATGATTACGCTGCGATGCGCCAAGTGCTGATGCGCCGATATGGCAAAGTGGCTGAGGCGATGAAGTCGGGCGAAGCGGACACCAAAATTCGCATGCCCGATGTGGTCTTGATTGACGGCGGTAAAGGTCAAGTGTCGATGGCACGCGAGGTCTTTGAGAGTCTGGGACTCGACTTGTCTTTGATTGTGGGCGTGGAAAAAGGCGAAGGCCGAAAAGTCGGCCTGGAAGAGTTGGTGTTTGCAGATGGTCGCGACAAGGTCTATTTGGGCAAAGATTCCGCTGCTTTGATGCTGGTGGCCCAAGTGCGAGACGAAGCACACCGATTTGCCATTACGGGTATGCGCGCCCAACGTGCCAAGGTCCGGGTGGGCGGTGGCCGATTGGAAGAAATTGGCGGCATTGGTCCTAAAAAACGGGCCAAACTTCTTCAGCGCTTTGGTGGGGTGCGAGGCGTCGAAGATGCCAGTGTTGAAGATTTAATGTCGGTGGATGGCATTTCCCGAGAATTGGCTGAAACCATTTACCAGGCTTTGCATTGATGAAAACCCTCGGGCGATAGACGTTTTCTCGGGTGCTTTGAACGGCTGTGTCAGCGAAATGTCGTCAAGGCATGCCACAATAAGGACCATGTTTTTCACCATTCCCACGCTCATGACCTGGACACGCATTGTTGCGATTCCATTCATTGTGGGGGTGTTTTATTCTGACCTGCCACTGGAATCGCGCAATTTCTTGGCCACCACCATGTTTGTGATTTTTGCCATCACCGACTGGTTGGATGGCTACTTGGCGCGCAAACTCAATCAAACGTCTTCCTTTGGCGCGTTCCTCGACCCGGTGGCCGACAAATTTTTGGTCTGTGCGTCCTTGTTGATGTTGGTTCATCTGCACCGTGCTCACGTGTTGGTGGCCCTGGTCATCATTGGCCGTGAAATTGCCATTTCCGCCTTGCGTGAATGGATGGCTCAAATTGGTGCCAGCAAAAGCGTTGCCGTGCATTTTGTGGGCAAGCTCAAGACCACCGTTCAAATGGTCGCCATTCCCTTTTTGCTGTACAACGGTCAACTGTTCGGTGTCATCGATACCCACTTGTGGGGAACGGTGCTCATTTGGGCCGCAGCCATCCTGACCATCTGGTCCATGATTTACTACATGCAAAAGGCTTTGCCTGAAATACGTGCCCGCGTGAAATGAACCTCATCGCGGCTGAATGAGCGTTCATGAATTCAACTGATTCAACAGCTTCCTGGGTGAAGCACATGCCAGCAGTGTTTGTGCTCATTTGGAGCACGGGTTTCATTGTGGCGCGCTTTGGCATGCCCAATTCCCCCCCATTTTCTTTTCTGTGGTTCAGGTACCTGTTTTCAATCGCCTGTTTTTTGGCTTGGATTCAATGGGCGCGCGTGAAATGGCCGCAAGACAAACGCGAATGGCTGCATTTGTCTGTCACAGGCGTCTTGATGCATGCAGGCTATCTGGGTGGTGTTTGGGCTGCTGTGAAGGCAGGCATGGGTTCTGGTCTTTCGGCCTTGATTGTCGGCTTGCAACCTGTGCTGACCGCCATTTGGTTGTCCACCCATGGCGGCGCAGCACACAGCGCTGTCAGCCGCCGTCAGTGGATGGGCTTGTTGTTGGGTTTTTGTGGCTTGCTGTTGGTGGTATGGCGAAAACTCACGCAGGGCAGCGCCTTGGACCATGTGACGGCAGTTAACTTAAGTTTTGCAGTGATGGCCTTGTTTGCCATCACCTTGGGCACCTTGTATCAAAAAAGTTTTGTCAAACCTTGTGATGTTCGAACGGCCAATACGGTGCAACTGATGGCCGCTATGCTGGTGACCACCCCTCTGGCCTTGTTGGAGACTGAGCCCATGCAATGGAATCAAGAATTGATGGGCGCCATGGCTTGGTCGGTATTGGGTCTGACGCTAGGCGGCAGCTCATTGCTTTACTTGCTGATACAAAAAGGCGCAGCAGCCTCCGTGTCGAGTTTGATGTACCTGGTACCCCCTTGCACAGCCATGATGGCTTGGGTCTTGTTTGATGAGCCCATCACTGCGGTGACACTGATGGGCATCGCGCTGACGGCATGGGGTGTCAGTTGGGTGGTTCGGCCTAGCAAAATTTCAGATGGAGAAAAAACATGAGTCAAAAACGAATTGCTGTGATTGCCGGTGATGGCATTGGTAAAGAAGTGATGCCCGAAGGCTTGCGCGTGATGGAAGCTGCGGCCAGCAAGTTCAATCTGGATTTGAAGTTTGATCACTTCGATTTTTCCAGCTGGGATTACTTTGAAAAGCACGGTCAAATGCTGCCCGACAACTGGAAAGACCAAATCGGTGGTCACGACGCCATCTACTTTGGCGCCGTGGGTTGGCCAGAGAAAATCGCTGACCATGTCTCACTCTGGGGTTCGCTGTTGTTGTTCCGCCGCGAGTTTGACCAGTACATCAATTTGCGTCCTGCGCGTTTGATGCCCGGCATCATTGCCCCCGTGGTGCGCCGCGATGGCTCACCTCGTCAGCCCGGTGAAATTGACATGTACATCGTGCGCGAAAACACTGAAGGTGAGTATTCCAGCATCGGTGGCCGCATGTTTCCTGGCACGCCGCGCGAGATTGTGATGCAAGAAACAGTTATGTCACGCGTGGGTGTGGATCGGGTGCTGAAGTTTGCTTTTGAATTGGCGCAGTCGCGTCCTAAAAAGCATTTGACCAGTGCCACCAAATCCAACGGCATTGCCATCACCATGCCTTATTGGGATGAGCGTGTGGTTGAAATGGCCAAGAACTATCCCGGCGTCAATGTCGACAAGTTCCATATTGACATTTTGACGGCCCACTTTGTACAACGCCCTGACTTTTTTGATGTGGTGGTGGCCAGTAATTTGTTTGGCGACATCTTGAGTGATTTGGGTCCGGCCTGCACGGGCACCATTGGCATTGCGCCCAGTGCAAATTTGAATCCCGATCGCACCCATCCTTCTTTGTTTGAGCCTGTGCATGGATCAGCCCCTGACATTGCGGGCAAAAACATTGCCAACCCCATCGGCCAAATTTGGTGTGGCGCCATGATGCTGGAATTTTTAGGCTGCAAACCCGCACACGATGCTGTGTTGGCTGCCATTGAAAAAGTTTTGGCGCCTAATAGCGGTGCACCCCGGACGGCGGATATTGGGGGAAGTGCTAATACGCAGGACGTTGGCAAAGCCATTGCGGCCGCATTGTGAGAACTTTTCGGAACTAGTTTATATATTTAAAAAAATTTTTTCAGTCAAGCCCTCATTGCCATTGAGTTTGCGTCTAGAATTCGTTTCGCTTTGCGGTTTGTGGACACAAATTCATTTGACAGACGCGGTTTGTCTGACTAAATTGAAGTTGACGAATTGCATTGCGGAGACAATGCTTTGTCTAAGAAGTTTCAGAATCTTCAAACAACAAATTTTTAACATGATGAGTCACTCATTCATTTGAGTGATCAAACTTTTTCTAAGGCTCTTTGTATGAACAAGACAGAATTGATCGAGCACATCGCTAAACAAGCAGACATCTCTAAGGCTGCTGCAGGCCGCGCACTGGAAGCCACTATCGGCGCCGTTCGCACCACATTGAAAAAGGGCGGCACAGTTGCCCTGGTTGGTTTCGGTACGTTCGCCGTCACCAAGCGTGCTGCTCGCACTGGCCGCAACCCACGTACTGGCGCTGCCATCAAGATCAAATCTGCCAAGGTGCCTAAGTTCCGTCCAGGTAAGGCCTTGAAAGACGCCTTGAATTAATCTTTGATCAAGGGGGTGATTAGCTCAGTTGGTAGAGCGGCGCCCTTACAAGGCGTAGGTCGGCGGTTCGAGCCCGTCATCACCCACCACCCCTCAAGCAAAGGCGAACAAATTGTTCGCCTTTTGTCTTTCAAGACTTTGACCGCGAAACTTTACTGAGAGTTCTCACATGTTTGATTTTGTCCGTAACAACACCAAGATCATGATGGGCTTGTTGTTCTTGCTCATCATCCCGTCCTTTGTGATGTTTGGCATTGAGGGGTACAGCCGCTTCAATGACAAAGGTGCCGTGGTGGCCAAAGTCAATGGCAACAAAATTGTGCAAGCCGAGTGGGATGCAGCGCACAAACGAGAGGTTGACCGTATTCGTGCTTCCATGCCCAACATCGATGTCAAAATGTTTGACACGCCAGAGGCCAAATACGCTACCTTGGAGCGATTGGTGCGTGAGCAAGTGATTGCCGCCGCTGCACAAAAACTGCAATTGGTCGCCAGCGACACACGCCTTGCCCGTGAGTTGCAGCAAAGTCCTGCAATTGCCGCACTTCGCGGACCCGATGGCAAGTTAGACATGGAGCGTTACAAGCAATTGGCCGCTTCACAAGGCATGACCCCCGAAATGTTCGAATTGCAAGTGCGCGCAGATTTGTCCAGCCGCCAAGTGATTCAAGGTGTTCAAGCTTCAGCCTATGCCACGCCAGCTCAAACGCAAACGGCCATGAATGCGTTCATGCAGCGCCGTGAAGTTCAAATTTTGAATTTCCCAGCTGCAGACTTTCTGAACAAAGTAAGCATCACCGATGCAGAGTTGCAGGCGTTTTACGAAAAAAACACAGCTCAATTTCAGTCTGCAGAAACTGCAGACATTGAATATGTGGTGCTGGACACCGACAGCTTGAAGCAACTTGTCACGGTTAATGAGCAAGATCTCAAAACATATTACGAACAAAACTTGCAGCGCTTGTCAGGCAAAGAAGAACGTCGTGCCAGTCACATTTTGATCACTGCAGCCAAAGACGCACCTGAAGCGGAGAAAAAAGCGGCCCGTGCAAAAGCAGAGGCTTTGTTAAAAACCGTCAAGGCCAAGCCTGCCAGCTTTGCCGAGCTGGCGCGCAAAAACTCGCAAGACCCCGGTTCTGCAGTCAAGGGTGGTGACCTCGATTTCTTTGGCCGTGGTGCCATGGTCAAAGCCTTTGAAGATGCTGCATTCAGCATGAAAAAAGCAGACATCAGCGATGTGGTCGAATCCGAATTTGGTTATCACATCATTCAATTGACAGACATCAAGGCGCCCAAAGCACCCAGTTTTGAGTCATTGCGTCCTTCGCTCGAAGCCGATTTGAAAAAGCAGCAAGCACAGCGCAAATATGCTGAGCTGGCTGAAACATTTTCCAACACGGTCTATGAACAATCAGACAGCCTGAAGCCTGTTGCTGAGAAGTTGAAGCTCAGCATTCAACAGGCTTCTAAAGTGGGCCGCAACCCTGCGCCAGCAACTTCGCAAACCAAGAACCCCATCAACCATCCTGGTTTGTTGCAGGCTGTGTTCAGCGAAGCATCTTTGCAAAAGCAGCGCAACACAGAAGCCATAGAAGTGGCACCCAGCACCTTGGTGGCGGCGCGTGTTGTCAAATACCATCCTGCTGCAGTGTTGCCCTTTGCCGAAGTCAAAGACATCGTCAAGCGCAATGTGACGCAAGAAAAGGCTGCTTCGTTGGCCAAAGCGCAAGGTGAACAACGTTTGGCCGCATTAAAGAACAACACAGGGACAGATGGCCTGCCCAATGCCATCGTCGTGTCGCGTGAAAAAACGCAAAGACAATTGCCCCAAGTGGTTGACGCTGCTTTGAAGGCCGATCCTTCCAAACTTCCTGCAGCCCAAGGGGTTGATTTGGGCGCACAGGGTTACGCAGTCATTCGCGTCACCAAAGTCTTGCCACCAGAATCTGAGAACAAGGACTTGATGGTGCAAGCCCAGCAACAATTCACACAGCTTTGGGGTTCGGCCGAAACGCAAGCGTATTTGGCACAGCTCAAATCCATGTTGAAGGCCGAGATTTTGGTCACCAAACCAAGCCCTGAAAAAGCCAAATCGGAAGCGCAGGGCGCCTGAATTTGAAATTCTTTGGGCTATAATTCCGCTTCTACGGTGGCTGTAGCTCAGTTGGTAGAGTCCAGGATTGTGATTCCTGTTGTCGTGGGTTCGAGCCCCATCAGCCACCCCAAAGATTCAAAGGCTTGCAAGTTATCTTGCAGGCCTTTTTCTTTGTATCGACGCTGACCGATGCAAAACATGTGTTCAGTAACCCCCTTTGCAACAGTGCGTTTGAAATTTAGGTTTAATTGCAAACTTCGATTTTCATCATTCCATCTTGATTCAATTGTCAAACCAAATCAAAAACCCAATTGACATCGTTTACCTGTGGGTCAACGGCAAAGATGATGAATGGCGCGCAAAGCGTGAGAAGCATGCACGTGATCTGGCCGCTGAAGACACTGCCAGCGTTGCCATCTTTGGCAATGTTGAAGGCCGGTACCGCGACAATGATGAATTGCGCTTCAGTTTGCGCGCACTTGAAAAATTTTTTCCGCAGCACGGTCACATCTACATCGTGACTGATGGGCAAGTGCCCGATTGGTTTCAGGCTTCCAATCACATCACTTTGGTTGATCACCATCAACTCATTCCTCTTTCCGCATTGCCCACCTTCGACTCTGGCAACATTGAGTCTTACATTCACCACATTCCAGGCCTGTCTGAGCGCTATTTCTATTTGAACGATGACGTGTTCTTCGGCGCGCCGGTTTGTTTGGACGATTGGTTCTATGAGGATGGCTTTTATGTTTCTTGGTCTGACGAGCCTGAAGTTGAAGGCAGCCAATTGCAGCTTGAATCAACCTCTCTGGAAAATGCCAGTCGCTTGTCCAAAGAGTGGCTTCAAAGTAAAGTTGATCAATCGTCATCGAACAAGGCGCCAATGGCCCGTTCGCCAGACTTTGAATACCAACACACGCCCAGAACGTTCTCGCACTCTCCAAGGCCCATGTTGAAGTCTGTACTCTTGGAGATCGAACGCGATGCGCCGGAATTATTTGAACAAGTGCGATCAACCGTGTTTCGGACTTGGAACAAGCCCACCATCGTTTCAGACTTCGTGCTGCGTTGGGCTCTGGCGCATGGTTTTGCGAAAACCATCGACCACTCGCACCTCTACATTGCAACCGGCGACTTGTTGGAAACGCAGACCCTCCAACAACTTCAAAGCCTGTTTGGCCGCCTTCATTTCTTTTGCATCAACGACACGACAGACGATGCGCACGACGGCGATCCGCGATTGATGTCAGTTCGTGAAACTTTGAATGCGCTCTTGCCCATGCCATCGCGCTGCGAACTTGAATTCAAGGATAGCGCCGTGCACAGAATGCAAACCCAATTCAGCAACGAATAAGGCATTGGCGCACATGACACTCGAACGACTTGATCCTGACCAAATTGAAGCGTGCATGAAAAACCTCCACCAATGGCAGCATGCTGTATCGGAATCCTGCATCACCAAGGAGTGGCGCTTTGCAAACTTCAAAACAGCCATTGCGATGTTGGTCAAGGTGAGTGAGTTGGCTGAACAACACAATCACCATCCAGAAATGGTATCGGTCTATACGACCGTTCGCATCAAGTTGTGGACGCACGATGTGCAGGGCCTGAGCACCAAAGACTTTGAACTTGCACAGGCCATTGACAACTTGGTTGAGCAAGCTTTTTAACAGATTTACAAGAGGGAAGTTTTTGAACATGGCTGTTTCACAATCGACATCTACGACCAAGGTCTCTCGCTCACAACTCACCGTGGAGTTGATGTGGCAACTCAAGCGCCTTGGCGCGCCCAGCATCAGCCCTGATGGTGCGCAAGCTGTCTGTGCGGTGGCGCAACCCTCCGTCAAAGAAAACAACATTCAAAGCGCCATTTGGCTGTTGTCCACATTGGGTGGACAGCCGCGTCAGTTGACCCAATGTGGCGACAAAGACGGGCGGCCGCAGTTTTCTCCGAATGGGGACTGGATCGCTTTTGTAGCCAAACGTGAACAGAACGGTCAAAAAGACCAAGAGCCTCAGCTTTACCTCATCCCACCCGACGGTGGTGAGGCGCGACGTGCGGGTCATGTGCCTACCGGGGTCGATGACTTCAAGTGGTTTCCAGATGGCCAACGCATTGCCTTTGTGACCTGGGTCTGGCCCCACTTAAAAGGTTTTAAAGCGCAAGCCGACAAACTCAAAGAAGTGTCGGCGGTCAAAGACACTGCTTTCGCCACGGAAGATGCGGTTTACAGACATTGGGATCACAACCTGCCCATGAACCGCGTGCCGCATTTGTGTGTTTTGGACATTGCAACAGGCAGTGTGCATGACTTGTTGGAGGGCAGCGATTTTGAATTGCAGCGCCGCGACACAGGTGCAAATGATTTTGCCATTGCACCCAACGGCAAAAGAATTGCCTTTGTGCACGATCCAGACCGCGGTCAAAATCCAGCCCCTCGCATGGCCTTGGCGCAAATTGAATTGCGCGGCAACAAAGCGCAACGCATTCAAAGTGTGTTGAATGACCGCGCCTGGGATTTTTCTGCACCTGTTTACAGTGCAGATGGTTTGCAATTGGCCTTCTTGGCCTCGCACCAGAAAATCAGCAACACGCAGCCCAATCGCTTGGCTTGCATGAAGTTGCCCACAAGTTCGGTTGCAAGCCAACGTGCACTGGCTTGGAAAATCCTCAGCGCCAAGTGGGACCGTGAACCCCAAGCACCGTTGATGTGGAGTGAGGACGGCAGCGCCTTGCTGTGCAAGGCAGAGGACCAAGGTCGGCAGCATGTTTGGCGATTCGATGTGGCCAGCCACAAGGTCAGTCGCGTGGTTGAAGGCGGCACGGTGCATGCCTTTGACATGGCGGCGGGTCGTTTGGTGACTTTGTGCGACAGGGCCATTCATCCTGGACGCATTCATGTTCAAGGTGTTGATGAGGCAGGCCATGCGGCAGCACCAGTCTCGGCCAGGATGGAGTCTTTCAATGACGATCTCTTGAATGGCATTGCCATGGGTGATACCGAAGAGCACTGGTTCAAGGGCGCCCAAGGTGACGATGTTCAGGTGTGGCTGCACTTTCCACCTGGCTTCAAGAAGGACAAAAAATACCCCTTGCTGCATACCATCCATGGCGGCCCTCACACCGGGCCGGGCGATGTTTGGCATTGGCGCTGGAACTACCATGTGTTTGCGGCGCAAGGCTATGTGGTGGCCAACGTCAACTACCACGGCTCATCTGGTTTTGGTTTCAAGTTCTTGGATTCCATCACGCACAAGTGGGGGCAGCTCGAGTTGCAAGACATGGAAGCGTGTACCGATTGGTTGCGCAAAAAACCTTGGATTGCCAAAGAGCGGGTCTTTGCCACAGGTGGCAGCTACGGCGGCTACATGGTGGCCTGGATGAATGCGCATGTGAAGCCTGGCCGCTACCAGGCCTACGTGTGCCATGCAGGCTGTTTTGACTGGGTGGGCATGTTCTCAGACGATGCCTACGGTTGGCATCCGCAAGAGCTGGGCGCATCCTATTGGGACAACATGAAGAAGATTCATGCGCAAAGTCCCCATGCATTTGCCGCCACCATGAAAACACCCACCTTGGTGATCCATGGCGCCAAAGATTACCGCGTGCCCGACGCGCAAGGCTTGGCGTACTACAACACGCTCAAAGCCAAAGGTGTGGACGCCAGGCTGCTTTGGTACCCTGACGAAAACCACTGGATTTTGAAGCCTGCCAACAACGTGGTGTGGTACCACGAGTTCTTCAATTGGATTCGTCGCTACGACCCTGCTTTTCAAAAGAAAAAGCAGGGTTAAGCAGCTCGAAGGGTGAGGCCTTAGTTGACCATCACCAATTTGCCCATCACACCGCGTGAGCCCATGTGCGCATAAGCGGCCTTCAGGTCGCTCATGGGCATGGTGCGGTCAATGGCGGGTTTGACTTTGCCTTGGGCATACCACTGTGCCAATTCGGCCATCATGGCGGCATTGGCTTGGGGTTCGCGGCGCGCAAAGTCGCCCCAGAACACGCCCACAATGGAGGCACCTTTGAGCAAGGCCAAGTTGAAGGGCAGGGCAGGGATGGGGCCGGCTGCAAAGCCCACCACCAAGTAACGACCGCGCCAAGCAATGGAGCGGAAAGCCGGCTCTGCGAAGTCACCCCCCACAGGGTCGTAAATGACATCGGGGCCTTTGCCTTCCGTGAGGGTTTTCAAAACCTCACGCATGTTTTGCGTGGTGTAGTTGATGGTTTCATCGGCGCCCAAGGATTTGCAAAGCTCACATTTTTCATCGGTTGAGGCGGCTGCAATGACGCGCGCGCCTGCGGCCTTGGCAATTTGAATTGCCGCTGTTCCCACGCCGCCCGCAGCTCCCAAGATCAACACTGTTTCGCCCGTTTTGAGGGCGGCTCGGTCGATCAGGGCATGGTGCGAGGTGGCGTAAATCATGATGAAGGCTGCGGCGTCGACAGCGGGAAAACCTGCAGGGAGGGGCATGCACAACTTAGCCGGAGCCAAGGTGTGAGTGCCAAAGCCACCGGTGCCCGACAAGCAGGCCACGGATTGACCTACCTTGAGGTGGGTCACGCCTTCGCCAACGGCTTCAATCACACCGGCATATTCCGACCCCGGCACAAAGGGCAGGTCGGGTTTCATTTGGTACTTGTTTTGAACGATCAAGAGGTCCGGAAAGTTCAGACTGGCCGCTTCAATGCGGATCAGGACTTGACCGGCCTGGGGACTTGGCGTGGGCAACTCTTTCCAAGTTAAAGCCTCAACGCCGACGGGATTTTCACAAAGCCAAGCGTGCACAGAAATTCTCCTCAAAAACACACAATTCCTTGAATATAAAGGCCCAGGTCGTCATCGGGATGTCTCGGTAGCGACCTACAATTGAGGGCTAGGACACCCCCATGAAAATTCTCATTTCCAACGACGACGGATACCGTGCTGACGGCATTGTGGCGCTTTACCACGCCCTCAAACAAGTGGCCGATGTTGAAGTGGTGGCGCCCGAGCACAACAACAGCGCCAAGTCCAACGCATTGACCTTGCATTCCCCGCTTTACGTTCGGCAAGGTGAAAACGGTTTTCGATATGTCAACGGAACGCCTGCAGACTGTGTGCACATTGCATTGACGGGTTTGTTGGGCTATCGCCCTGACTTGGTAGTCTCTGGCATCAACAACGGTGCCAACATGGGCGACGACACCCTTTACTCTGGCACCGTAGGCGCAGCCATGGAAGGGTACTTGTTTGGCATCCCTGCGCTGGCGTTTTCACAAACTGAAAAGGGTTGGGCTCACTTAGACCAAGCGGCCGAGTTTGCCAAAAACATGGTGGCGCAATTTGAAGAAGCGCAGTTGATTGGCAAGTCACCGTGGCTCTTGAATGTCAACATCCCAAACACTTCGGCCCATTGGAAAAATGCCAAGCTGTGCCGTTTGGGCCGACGGCATGCTGCCGAACCCGTCATTACACAGCTCAGTCCGCGCGGCGAAACCATGTACTGGATTGGCAATGCGGGTGAAGCCATGGACGATGGCGAGGGCACCGATTTCCATGCTGCTAAAAATGGTCACGTCACCATCACGCCTTTGAAGGTCGATTTAACGGACCATGAGAACGCCGGCATGTGGTCGCAAAACTTGTCCAAGTTAAAGGTGTGGGGTGCTTGATGGCACAACGACCTGGGTTTCCGCTGAAGTTAGAGAAGGCCTCGCCTGCGCCTCGCTCGCTGAAAACCAATGCGCCGGTGAAATCGGCACTTCAATCTGACGTCAAGTCTGCTCCCATGCTGTCTCAAAACTTGGGCATGGACTCCAGCGCTGTGCGACAGCGCATGGTGCAAAAGTTGGCAGCGCAAGGACTGCAGGACCCCATGGTTTTGCAAGCCATGGGCACGGTTGAGCGTCATCGGTTTGTAGAAAGTGCCTTGGTCGCGCAAGCCTACGAAGACACCAGCTTGCCCATCGGTTTGGGGCAAACCATTTCCAAACCCAATGTGGTGGCCCGCATGATCGAGCTGTTGCGCGAAGGCGCTGATGGCAAGTTGGGTCGCGTGCTCGAAATCGGCACGGGTTGTGGTTATCAAGCGGCAGTCTTAAGTCATGTGGCCACCGAGGTCTATAGCATCGAGCGATTAAAAGGTTTGCACGAAAAAGCGCGCGCCAATTTAAGGCACTTTCGTTTGGCCAATGTGCACCTGTTGTTTGGCGACGGCATGCTGGGGTATCCCAAAGGTGCACCCTATGCTGCGATCATTTCTGCAGCGGGTGGCGAGTCTGTGCCTCAAGCTTGGCTCGATCAATTGGCCGTTGGTGGCCGTTTGGTTGCGCCGACTGTGACTGCCAGTGGTCAGCAAGCTTTGATGGTGATCGACAAGACCCCCCAGGGCTTCAAGCAAAACGTGCTCGAAGCCGTTCACTTTGTCCCTCTAAAATCGGGTGTCTCCTGAAGGATTTGGCATGAAATTGATAGGTGTCCGTCACGTTTTGTCGGTAGTTTGTTTTTCAGCATTGGCTACGTTGGTGGGCTGTAGTTCAAAGCCGCGTGGCCCTATTCCTGTAGAAGACCGTGTGGCAGGCCAAAGCAGTTCGCGCACTGCCAAAGCCCCTGCGCCTCAAGCCAATCCAAGCACGGGTGCTGTCAGCACGCCTATTTCGATGGGGGCATCCTTGCCCGGTTCTGAGAATGCAGGCAAGCCAGGCTACTACAGCGTTCGACCAGGTGACACCCTGACCAAAATTGCCCTGGACCATGGACAAGCTTGGCGTGACATTGCCAAATGGAATGGCCTAGACAACCCCAACGTGATTGAAGTTGACCAGGTCCTTCGTGTGGCACCTTTGCCTGTAGAGACCAAAGTGGCTGCTGCCCCAAAGCCTGCTGCCGTACCTCCCCAACAAAGCCCCCAGCCTGCACCCCAAGCGCCTTCAACATCCAACAATGCCGAGGATGGTTTGACTTTTGCATGGCCGCATTCGGGTCAAATACTGGCTGGCTTTGATGAAGCCAAAAACAAGGGTCTAGACTTTGCAGGCAAGGCGGGCGACCCCGTGCTGGCAGCTGCCGACGGTAAGGTGGTGTATGCGGGTTCTGGCCTCAGAGGTTATGGCAACTTGGTGATCTTGAAGCACAACAACACCTACCTCACAGCCTACGCGCACAACCAAAGTTTGCTGGTTAAAGAAGATCAAGCCGTGGTCAAAGGTCAACGCATTGCAGAGATGGGAAGTTCGGATGCCGACCGTGTGAAGTTGCATTTTGAAATTCGCAAGCAAGGCAAACCTGTCGACCCTTCTAAATTTTTGCCTTCACGTCCATGAGCAAACAAAGCGATTCTTCGAGAGAAGAACAAACACAAGAGATCATTTTCGGCCGCACTGATTTGCCCGAAGGTTGGTTGCACATTGATGCGCTCGACATGGAGGCCCAAGGCATTGCCAGGCGCCCTGATGGTAAAGTTGTTTTTGTAGAAGGCGCACTGCCGTTTGAGCAAGTGTCTGTCAATGTTCATCGCAAGAAAAACAATTGGGAGGCGGGTGTTGTCACTGCTGTTCATCATGAATCTTCACAACGTGTGAAGCCTGGCTGTCCGCATTTTGGATTGCATGCGGGTGCATGCGGTGGTTGCAAAATGCAGCACCTGGAAGCCAGTGCGCAAGTGGCGGTCAAGCAACGTGTCCTCGAAGACAACTTGTGGCACTTGGGCAAAGTCAAACCTGAAAATTTGCTGCGTCCCATGGAAGGGCCCAGCTGGGGTTACCGATACCGTGCCCGCATGTCGGTCCGCTACGTTCACAAAAAAGGCGAAGTTTTGATCGGCTTTCACGAGCGCAAGAGTCGCTATGTGGCCGATATCAAAACCTGCCGTGTTTTACCGCCCAACATCAGCGCCATGCTGATGGCTTTGCGAGAACTTATTTTTGGCATGGATGCGCGTGAAACTGTGCCCCAAATTGAATTGGCCCAAGGCGACACGGTCACTGCCTTGGTGCTGCGACATCTCGAGCCACTCACACAGGCCGATCAAGAACGCTTGCGTGCGTTCGCAAAACAGCATGACGTTCAATGGTGGTTGCAAATCAAAGGCCCGGACACCGTGAAGTTGATGGACGAGGGCGGTCCTGAATTGTCATACGACCTGCCCGATTTTGGCATTCACATGCCTTTCAAGCCCACCGATTTCACGCAGGTCAATCCGCACATCAACCGAGTCTTGGTGACACGCGCTTTGCGTTTACTCAAGCCCGAAGCTCACGAACGCGTGATCGATTGGTTTTGTGGCCTGGGTAATTTCACATTGCCGATTGCCACCACGGCCAAAGAAGTGGTGGGCATCGAAGGATCAGAAACCTTGGTGGCGCGCTCTCGCGACAATTTTGCGCGCAATCAAGGCATGCGAGGTGCGGGCAAGCCGTTGGCACCAACCCAATTCATTGCGCGCAATTTGTTTGAAATGACGCCCGAGATGCTGATGGCCGATGGCATTGCTGACAAGTGGCTGATCGATCCGCCCCGAGAGGGTGCGTTTGCTTTGGCCAAGTCTTTGGCTGAATTGCACGAAAACACCGAACTGCGCGGTCAATGGCAATTTCCAAAACGCATTGTGTATGTCAGCTGCAACCCCGCCACCTTGGCCCGTGATGCGGGCCTGTTGGTCCACAGAGCTGGCTACCGTTGCCTCAGTGCCGGCGTGATCAACATGTTTGCACACACCGCCCACGTGGAAAGCATGGCTGTATTTGAGAGAATTGTTTGAAAAAAAAAGCATCTGAGCCTTTGACAACTCAGATGCTTGGACAGTGACCAAGCCCAAAGGCTTGGCGCTATGTGCCCTTAGTCGCTCTTAGTCGCGCTCGCCGCCCATGATGCCCAACAAGGCCAGCAGGCTTTGGAACACGTTGAACAAGTCCATGTAGAGCATGAGGGTGGCGCTGATGTAATTGGTTTCACCGCCATCCAAAATTTGCTTCAGGTCGTACAACATGTAGGCGCTGAAAATACCGATGGCAGCCACCGACAAGGCCATCATGCCAGCTGTAGAGCCTACAAAGATATTGACGATGCCGCCGACCATCAAGACCAAGGCGCCGACAAACAACCACTTGCCCATGCCCGACAAGTCGCGCTTGATGACGCTGGCCAAAGTGGCCATCACAGCAAACACACCTGCAGTGCCCGCAAAGGCTGTCATGATGAGGTCTGCGCCGTTTTTAAAGCCCAGCACCATGGCAATCATGCGAGACAGCATGAGGCCCATGAAGAACGTAAAGCCCAGCAAGACAAAGACGCCTGTGGAGGAGTCTTTGGTCTTCTCGATGGCAAACATAAAGCCAATGGCACCGCCTAAGAAAATGACCAAACCTAGGCCACCTCCCAAAGACTGTGTGATGCCCGTGGCCACGCCAAGCCAGGCGCCCAAGACGGTTGGCAAGAGGCTCAGTGCCAACAACCAATAGGTGTTGCGCATGACCTTGTTGCGCTCTGCTGGCGTGCTGACTACGTCGCCCCAGCTGGGTTGTTCAATGTTTTGAAGATCGCTCATGTGTGAACTCCTAATAATCCACCCTGTATCGGGTAGGCAAATTGTAGGGCTTGTAACCCAAAATGCCCTATTTGCCGAAGTATTCAGGGTCTTTTGTGTAGTGACCTGAGTGAATGCAATGCGATCCCTTGCCTGAGGTATCCTTGCGGATCATTTTTTCACCTCCAGAGAACCATGAAAACTCAATCCAGCCTCGAACTGTCAGACATCCAAGCCATTGCAGCCGCTGCCCAAGCGGAAGCCCAAAAGAACAATTGGGCTGTGAGCATTGCCATTGTGGATGCGGGTGGCCATTTGTTCCATTTCCAACGTTTGGATGGCGCGCCGCCCATTTCCGCACACATTGCACCTGCCAAAGCCAAAACAGCAGCCTTGGGTCGCCGTGAAAGCAAAATTTACGAAGATGTGATCAATGGCGGCCGCGTGTCCTTCTTGTCAGCACCTGAAGTTGAAGGTTTGCTGGAAGGTGGCGTGCCGATCATGAAAGATGGCTTCTGCTTGGGTGCAGTGGGCGTCAGCGGCGTGAAGTCCAACGAAGATGCGCAAATTGCCAAAGCAGGCATTGCGGCCATCGGCCTTTGAAGATTACTTCAAGCTGAGAATCCAAGAGGCCAAAGTTTTGGCCTCTTTTTCATTGACTTGCGGATTGCTGGGCATGGGCACAGGCCCCCAAACACCGGCGCCACCTTGTTGAATTTTGAGCGCCAGTTTGTCAGACGCATTGGGGTCGGCTGCATATTTTTTAGCAACGTCTTTGTAAGACGGTCCGACCATTTTCCGTTCTAAAGCATGGCAACCCATGCAGTTCTTTTTGCTCGCCAAAGCTTGGTCTGCCCAAACGGGCAAGCACACTGTGCAGGCGAGGGCTGACGCTGTCAAACCCCACCGCACACTTTGAAAGCAAGACCTTGCAAAGTTCGCCATGTGCCGATCAATACAAATCAAGCACAGCGCCTTTGCTGGCGCTTGAAGCATTGAACGCAAACTTGGCTTGCACACCCCGTGTGTAACGCGGTGCGGGCGCAGTCCAGTTGGCACGGCGCTTGGCAATTTCTGCCTCAGGCACGTTCAATTCCAAAATCAGTTTGTGGGCATCGATGGTGATGGAGTCGCCTTCGTTGACAAACGCAATGGTGCCGCCAGCTGCGGCTTCAGGGGCCACGTGACCTACCACCATGCCCCAGGTACCGCCAGAGAAGCGGCCATCGGTAATCAGGCCCACGCTTTCGCCCAAACCGGCGCCAATGAGCGCGCCTGTGGGGGCTAACATTTCGGGCATGCCAGGGCCGCCTTTGGGGCCAAGGTAACGCAAGACCATCACGTCACCAGCTTTGATCTTGCCGTCCAAAATGGCTTGCAATGCAGACTGCTCATCGTTGAACACGCGGGCAGGGCCTGTGATGACAGGGTTCTTTAAGCCGGTAATTTTGGCCACAGCACCTTCAGGTGATAAGTTGCCTTTCAGAATGGCCAAGTGGCCTTCTGCGTACATGGGCTTGTCGATGGGGCGAATGACATCTTGGTCGGCGCGAGGTGCGTCTGGAATGTCTTTCAAGTTTTCTGCCACTGTTTTGCCGGTGATGGTGATGCAATCGCCATGCAACAAACCTGCCTTCAACAAGACCTTCATGACTTGAGGAATACCGCCGGCGCGGTGCAAGTCAACGGCCAAATATTGACCGCTTGGCTTCAAGTCGCAAATGACGGGAATCTTTTTACGCATGCGCTCAAAGTCGTCAATGGTCCACTCCACTCCGGCGGTGTGAGCGATGGCCAAGAAGTGCAACACCGCGTTGGTCGAACCACCAGTGGCCATGATCACTGCCACTGCATTTTCAATCGATTTTTTGGTAACGATATCGCGGGGCTTCAAGTCATTCTTGATGGCTTCAATCAGAACCTTGGCAGATGCTTTGGCCGAGTTTTTGGTCTCGTCATGGGGGTTGGCCATGGTGGAGGAGAATGGCAGTGACATGCCCAGTGCTTCAAACGCGGAAGACATGGTGTTGGCCGTGTACATGCCACCGCATGAGCCGGTACCAGGAATGGCGCGCTTTTCGATTTCTTTCAAATCGAAGTCGCTCAAATTGCCCGCAGCGTTTTGACCCACAGCTTCAAACACGCTCACGATGTTGAGGTCTTTGTTTTGATAGCGGCCTGGCAGAATGGTGCCGCCATACACATAGATAGCTGGCACATTGGCGCGCAAGATGCCCATCATGCCGCCGGGCATGTTTTTGTCACAGCCACCCACCACCAAGACGCCGTCCATCCATTGGCCTTGCACGCAGGTTTCGATGCAGTCGGAAATCACTTCGCGGCTAACCAAGGAATACTTCATGCCTTCGGTGCCCATGGCCATACCATCAGAAATGGTGGGCGTACCAAAAATCTGAGCGTTGCCACCGGCATCTTCAATGCCTGCCACTGCAGCGTCTGCCAGTTTTTGTAAACCGCTGTTGCAAGGGGTGATTGTGCTGTGACCGTTGGCCACGCCCACCATAGGTTTCACAAAATCACCTTCTTCGTAGCCCATGGCGTAGTACATCGAGCGATTGGGCGCCCGTGATTTGCCTTGCGTGATGTTGGCACTGCGGCGATTGATGGCGCCAGCGGGTTGGATGGGGATGATTTTTTCGCTCATGTTAGGTGTCTGATTGGGTCAAGAATTTAAGCCTAGGGTGGTCATTCTAAGGGAGAGTCAGGAAGAACCCCTAGAACTTAGGGCACATAAGGGTGCATCGGGGTCCATGAACAGGGCACAATCTCCCCCCATGTTGATTCACCCCCAAATTAACCCTGTGGCGCTGCAAGTGGGGCCCATTGCTGTTCACTGGTATGGCCTGACCTACCTTGCCGCATTTGGCTTGTTTTTCCTTTTGGCCAGCAAACGTCTTCAGCACGAGCCCTATTCGCGCTTACCCCAATGGACCCTGAGGGATGTGGAAGACATCTTGTTTGCGGGTGTTTTGGGTGTGGTGTTGGGTGGCCGCATTGGTTATTGCTTGTTTTATCAACCCGCCTACTATTTCTCGCACCCCCTCGAAGTGGCCTATGTTTGGCAAGGCGGTATGAGTTTTCATGGAGGCTTGTTGGGTGTGATGGCGTCCATGGTGTGGTTTGCCAAAACACGACAACGCCCTTTTTTCCAGGTGATGGACTTTGTGGCGCCCTGTGTTCCAACGGGTTTGGCAGCCGGACGCATCGGTAACTTCATCAATGGTGAGTTATGGGGGCGCCAAGCGGATGCCGACTTGCCTTGGGGCATGGTTTTTAGAGGGGCAGGAGACTTTCCCAGGCATCCTTCGCAAATTTACCAATTCTTGCTAGAAGGCCTGCTCCTGTTTGTGGTGATGTGGCTCTTTGCGCGCAAAGACAGGCCCATGGGTCAAGTATCGGCTGTGTTTTTGATGGGCTATGGCAGCCTTCGCTTCATTGCCGAGTTTTTCAGAGAGCCCGATGCGCACCTCGGCTTGTTGTCGATGGGGCTCAGCATGGGGCAGTGGTTGTGTGTGCCCATGATGTTGCTGGGTGTGATTTTGTACGTTGCGGTGAACAAGCCAAAGAATGCTTGACGCTTAGCGGTAGGTTGGTTTCATTGAATCAAAGGAGACAAACATGCAGTTTTCAAAAGACGGTATTCAAAGACGCTCGCTGTTGCAGTGGGCTGCTGCCACATCCGCAGCACCTTTAGTGCCCGCATGGGCTCAATCTGCTTGGCCAACCAAACCGGTCAACATGATCGTGCCTTTCCCTGCAGGCGGCGGCACGGATGCATTTGCAAGGCCCTTGTCGGCCATTTTTTCAAAGCAAACCGGCAAGCAACTGATCATTGACAACCGAGGTGGTGCGGGCGGTACCTTGGGTGCAGGCATTGCAGCCAAGGCAGCCCCTGATGGCTACAACTACTTCATGGGTGCGGTTCACCATACCATCGCGCCTAGCATGTACCCCAAGCTTGATTACGACCTTGAACGTGATTTGGTGCCTTTGATTTTTGTGGCAGCCGTGCCGCAGGTTTTGGTGGTCAACCCTAAAAAAGTCGCCGCCAACAACATGAAAGAGTTTCTGGATTTCGTGAAGAAAAATCCAGGTCGACTCAATTATGGTTCTGCTGGTGGCGGTACCTCGCATCATTTGGCGGGGGAGTTGTTCAAGTTGCAAACGCAAACCTTCATCACCCACATTCCATACCGCGGTGCAGGCCCAGCTTTGCAAGATTTGATTTCTGGCAATGTCGACATGATGTTTGATGGTTTGGGTTCTTCAGCAGCTCACATCAAGGGTGGCAGAATCAAGGCGCTGATGGTCTCTGGTACCAAGCGCAATCCTGCATTTCCAGATGTACCCTGTTCATCTGAAGTCGGCTTGCCTGATTACACGGTGAGTACTTGGTACGGAATCTGGGCGCCCAAAGGGACGCCCTCAGAGGCGCAAGGGCGCATGATCGAAGAAGTGCGCAAAGCTTGTCAAAGTGATGATGCCAGGGCTGTTTGGGCAGCACAAGGCGCAGATTTCCCCAATTTGACGGGTGCACAATTTGATGCATTCATCAAAACTGAATTACGCAAATGGAGTCAAGTGGTGAAAGCCTCTGGTGCAAAATTGGATTGAAGATGTCACAAGAGAATTTGTTTGCTGCACTGCGTGCTGCTTTTCCTGCTAACTTAGATGAAGTGGCTGTCGAAACAGACCACGGTTTGAAGTACTCATGGCGTGACCTGGACCGTGCCAGTGCCATGCTGGCCAATTTGCTGGATGGTTTGAAACTGCCCAAAGGCAGTCGCATTGCGGTGCAGGTTGAAAAGTCTGTCGAAGCCATGATGTTGTATCTGGCAACGCTACGGGCGGGCTATGTGTTCTTGCCATTGAACACCGCCTACCAAAGTGCCGAGATTGAATACTTCATTGGCAATGCCGAGCCGGCCGTGGTGGTGTGTACGGGCGCCAATTTTGGTTGGGTTAGCAAGATTGCCTTCAAAGCCGGTACCCAGCATGTGTTCACCTTGAACGACGACCGCACGGGCACCTTGCTTGAACGCGCAGTTCACCACAAAGACCAGCACAAGATTGCAGTCAAAGGTGCAGGCGATTTGGCTGCCATCCTGTACACCAGTGGCACCACGGGCCGCAGCAAAGGCGCCATGCTGACACATGGCAACATGCTGAGCAATGCCCAAACCCTTCGAACTTATTGGGGTTGGAAAAAGGGTGACGTGCTCATTCATGCCTTGCCCATTTTTCATGTGCACGGTTTGTTTGTGGCCATTCATGGTGCCTTGATCAATGGCAGCAAAATGATTTGGATGGCCAAATTTGACCCCAAATTTGTCATCGCCAAAATGCCCGAAGCAACGGTGTTCATGGGCGTCCCCACTTTGTATGTTCGCCTTTTGGCCGAGCCTGGATTGACAAAGCAAGCCGCACGCAACATGCGCTTGTTCATTGCAGGCTCTGCACCCTTGTTGATTGAAACTTTCACTGAGTGGCAGCAACGCACCGGTCACACCATCTTGGAGCGTTATGGCATGAGCGAAACCGTCATGCTGACCTCCAATCCTTACGCAGCAGACAAGCGGCATGGGGGGCAAAGTGAGCGTCGTGGCGGTACGGTCGGATTTCCTTTGCCTGGCGTCAAATTGCGCGTGCAAGGCGACGATGGCAAAGCTTTACCTGTGGGCGAAATTGGCAACATCCAGGTCAAAGGCCCGAACGTGTTTCAAGCCTACTGGCGCATGCCCGAAAAAACAAAAGAAGAGTTCACCTCAGACGGCTTTTTCAAAACGGGCGATGTGGGCAAAATTGACGAGCGTGGTTATGTCACCATTGTGGGACGCAGCAAAGACTTGATCATCAGCGGCGGCTACAACGTCTACCCTGCAGAGATTGAAGGCTACATCAACGAGATGCCTGGCGTCGCTGAAAGCGCGTTGGTGGGCGTACCGCATCCTGATTTTGGTGAAGTAGGTGTGGCCATTGTGATTGCCAAGCCTGGCGCGCAAATAGACGCAGACAAGATCATTGCGACCTTGAAATCGCAACTGGCCAATTTCAAGATACCCAAAAAGTGTTTCGTGGTGCCGGAGCTGCCACGAAACACCATGGGCAAAGTGCAGAAAAATTTATTGCGAGATCAGCACAAAAATTTATTCTCAGCGTAAGACCAAGACTGGCACATGGCAGTGTGTCAGCACTTGTTGAGTCTCACTGCCCAGCAGCAAACGCTTGATGCCTTTGCGGCCATGTGAGGCCATCACCACCAAATCAGCTTTGTGTTTTTTGGCGGCCGCAATGATGGCGTCGGAGACGATGTCGGAGCGGCTGACCACGCCCTTGGCTTTGACGCCTTTGGCGGATGCCGCTTTTTGAACAGCATCGACTGCTGCTTGCGCCTCGTCTGTCCATTGGGCCTCAATGCGTGCCACATCTTTGGCATTCAGGGGAATGCTGCCTTCGAAATAGGCCTGAGGATAACGAGGCACTACTTTCAGGGCAATCAATTCGGCGCCGCAGGTAGCGGCCAAGCCAATGGCGTCGGCAACTGCTTTTTTGGACAGGGTTGAGCCGTCGGTGGCAACAAGAATACGTGCATACATGGTGTGCTCCTTTTGAAGTGATGACCAAAGTCTAAAACTCTCAATTTCGCCCGTCTTGATGTAAATCAAGTTTCATGAAAGCTTGCGCCCTTATCTTCAGGGCATGGCTCAGCAAGCACTCCTTCCCGATTTAGAGGTTTTGACATCTCAATGGTCTTTGCTTGATCATGCCCAGGAATGGTCCGATTTCAGTCAAGCCAGTGCCCTTGAACCCGGCCAATGGACTTCCAGTGTGGTGTTTGAAGGCATGCATTGCACCGCGTGTGCGATCAACATTGAAGAGGCATTGATGTCTGTGCCCGGTGTCAAGTCGGCGCAAATCAGTGCAGCGAGTCACAGGGGTCGGGTGGTCTGGTCGGCCGATCAAACCCAGCCTTCGCAGTGGATGAGGGCAGTTGCTCAGTTGGGCTATCGCACCGTCCCTGCCAATGATGCCTTGGCCAATGAAGCGCGCCGGGAAGACGCTCGCAAAATGCTGTGGCGCTGGAGTGTTGCGGGACTTTGCATGATGCAGGTCATGATGTACGCAACTCCTGTTTACATGAGTGAGCCCCAGGACATCGCACCTGACATGGTGCAGTTGTTACGCTGGGCTTCATGGGTGCTGTCGCTGCCTGTTTTGTTTTTTTCTTGCATGCCTTTTTTCAAAACGGCATGGCTTGATTTGAAGCAGCGAAAAATCAGCATGGACCTGCCCGTGGCCATTGGCATGGGCGTGACCTTTGTGGTGAGCACCATGGGCACGTTCGAGCCACAGGGGCCTTTTGGTGCAGAAGTTTATTTTGACTCCTTCACCATGTTCGTTTTCTTTTTGCTCACGGGTCGTTGGTTAGAGCTCAGGTTGCGCGACAAAACGGCAGGAGCGTTAGAAGCCGTCATGAACAGACTGCCGGATGCCGTGCACCGAAAGTCCCTGAACGGCCTCTGGGAGTTAACGACCCTGCGACATTTGCGCGTGCAAGATGTCATTCAAGTCAAGCCTGGTGAAGCTTTTGCGGCGGATGCCAACATCGTGCAGGGTGAAACGCAAGTGGATGAAGCGCTTTTGACGGGAGAGTCAAAACCCTTGCCCCGATCGCCAGGTGAACGCGTGTTGGCGGGCAGTTTGAATTTAACGGGCACGGTTGAAGTGCAAGTCTTGTCCGTGGGCAAGCAAACCCGATTCGGTCAAATGGTGGCCTTGATGGAAAGTGCTGCAGTTTCAAAACCCAGCATGGCCCTGTTAGCCGATCGGGTGGCCAAGCCCTTTTTGTGGGGCGTCTTGCTTGTGGCCGCACTGGCCGCAGCTTGGGGTTGGCAAGACAGCCCTGCGCATGCGTTGATGGTGGCGGTCTCGGTGCTGATCGTGACATGTCCTTGTGCGTTGTCGCTTGCAACGCCGGCGGCCATGCTGTCTGCGGCAGGTGCGTTGGCCCGCGCTGGCGTTATGTTGCGCAGCTTGCAAGCTCTTCAGAGCTTGGCACAAGTTGATACGGTGATCTTTGACAAAACGGGCACCCTGACCCAAGAGGACTTTAGTCTCCAGCGCATTCTCACCCGAGAGGGTGTATCAGATCAGCAAGCCTTGTTTTTGGCGGCTGGATTGGCGAAGCACTCCCTGCACCCTGTGTCCAGGTCTTTGGTGCGCGCCAATGTTCACACGTCGGATGTTCAGCCTCAGTTGGAGAACATTCAAGAATTTGCGGGGCAGGGCGTTCAAGCGACATGGCGTCAAAGCAACAACAGGGACGGTGTCGACAATCGAAAAGAGCTGCGTTTGGGCTCAGCAGCGTTCTGCGGCTTGCCATCCATGCAGGGTGATGTGTTGCAGGCCTGTCTCAGCGACCAAGAGGGTTGGTTGGCCACCTTCGAGTTTGCCGAAACACCGCGCGAGGAAGCGTCAGCGACTTTGCAAGCTTTGATGCAAATGGGTTTGCGCGTTCGCGTGTTGTCCGGAGATGGTCAAGCGTCTGTATCGCATCTTGCTGCGCGCTTGAACATTGCCGATGCCATGGGTGCTTGTTCGCCTGAAGAAAAGCTCCAACAAGTGAAACTGGAACAGGCCCAAGGGCATCGGGTTGCGATGGTGGGCGATGGTCTGAATGACGGCCCTGTGTTGGCAGGGGCTGATGTGTCTTTTGCTCTCGGTCAGGCGCTGCCATTGGCGCAATCCAAGGCTGACTTTGTGTTCATGGCCAGTGATTTGAAGCCCTTGGTGGCCACCTTTTGTTTGAGCCGAAAAACGCTCCAAATTGTGCGTCAAAACCTCATTTGGGCGGCGGTCTACAACTTCTCTTGTGTGCCGTTGGCGGTGTTGGGCTATTTGCCAGCTTGGTTGGCAGGCCTAGGCATGGCATGCAGTTCTCTGGGTGTGGTGTTGAACGCCATGCGATTGTCCAAAACCCTTCAGTTTGATGTGAAAGGACTTGCCTGATGGACATCCTGTATTTGTTGATCCCTTTGTCGGTGGCCTTGGTCTTTTTCATCCTGGCAGGCCTCTGGTGGGCTGTGAACCGCGGTCAGTTTGAAGACATAGAGGCAGAAGGGGAGCGAATTCTTAGAAATGATTGACTTAAGTCAACCTAAGCGTTTGCCCTAACTGCGACACTAGATTCGTATTTTTAGAAGAGGTGAAAATGAAATTTGCCAACGAACAGGCAGGCGTCTACAGCGATACCGTTGTCAGACAATTTGCCATCATGACGGTGGTTTGGGGTGTAGTGGGCATGCTGGTTGGCGTGATCATTGCAGCTCAATTGACTTGGCCAGAGCTCAACTTTGGCATTCCATGGCTCAGTTACGGCCGTTTGCGTCCTTTGCACACCAATGCCGTGATTTTTGCGTTTGGCGGTTGCGGCTTGTTCGCTTCGGCCTATTACGTGGTTCAAAGAACCTGCCATGTTCGCTTGTTTGCCGAGAAGTTGGCTTCCTTCACCTTTTGGGGTTGGCAGCTGGTTATCTTGGCTGCAGCCATCACTTTACCTTTGGGTTACACCAGTGGCAAAGAATATGCCGAACTCGAGTGGCCCATTGACATCCTGATCACACTGGTCTGGGTGTCTTTTGCCATTGTGTTCTTTGGCACGGTTGGCACCCGCAAGGTGCGCCACATTTACGTGGCCAACTGGTTCTTTGGTGCCTTCATCATTGCCGTAGCCTTGTTGCACTTGGTCAACAGCGCGGCCATGCCTGTGGGTCTCATGAAGTCTTACTCTGCTTACGCCGGTGTGCAAGACGCCATGGTGCAATGGTGGTACGGCCACAATGCGGTGGGCTTCTTCTTGACCGCAGGCTTCTTGGGCATGATGTACTACTTCATTCCGAAGCAAGCAGAGCGCCCCGTCTACAGCTACCGCTTGTCGATTGTTCACTTCTGGGCACTCATCTTCACCTACATGTGGGCGGGCCCTCACCACTTGCACTACACCGCATTGCCCGACTGGACTCAGTCTTTGGGTATGGTGTTCTCGCTCATTTTGTTGGCGCCAAGCTGGGGCGGCATGATCAATGGTGTCATGACCTTGTCTGGCGCTTGGCACAAACTTCGCGATGACCCCGTGCTGCGCTTCCTCATTGTGTCCTTGTCCTTCTATGGCATGTCCACTTTTGAAGGTCCCATGATGTCCATCAAAACTGTGAACGCTTTGTCTCACTACACCGACTGGACCGTGGGTCACGTGCACTCGGGTGCTTTGGGTTGGGTGGGCTTGGTCACCATGGGCACCATGTACTACCTGATTCCTCGTTTGTTCGGTCAGAAAAAGATGTACAGCGTGAAGGCCATTGAAGCGCACTTCTGGATTGCCACGATCGGCATCGTGATTTACATCGCGGCCATGTGGATTGCTGGCGTGATGCAAGGTTTGATGTGGCGTTCTGTCAATGCAGACGGTACCTTGACTTACACCTTTGTTGAGTCTGTCAAAGCCACTTATCCCTTCTACATGTTGCGTTTGTTGGGTGGTTTGTTGTACTTGGGCGGCATGTTGATCATGTTGTGGAACACGCTGAAAACAGCCACCAATGGCCGTGCCGTTGATGTGCAAATTCCAGCACCCGCACACGCCTAACAGCATCAGGAGAAAAATAAGATGTCCAATCCTTCAAATTCCGGTGGCATGTCCCACGAGAAAATTGAAACCAGCAACTTCCTGATGATCGTTCTGATCTTGGTGGTGTTGTTGTTCGGCGGTATGGTCGAAATCGTGCCGTTGTTTTTCCAAAAATCAACCACAGAGCCTGTGCCTGGTTTGAAGCCCTACACAGCCTTGCAAGTGGCGGGTCGCGATATTTATGTGCGTGAAGGTTGCTACAACTGCCACTCCCAAATGATTCGACCCTTCCGTGCTGAAACATTGCGTTACGGTCCTTACTCCGTGGCGGGTGAATTTGTGTACGACCATCCCTTCCAATGGGGTAGCAAGCGCACAGGTCCCGACCTGGCGCGTGTCGGCGGCAAATACTCAGACGACTGGCATCGCATTCACCTGATCAACCCACGTGATTTGGTGCCTGAATCCAACATGCCTGCGTACGCATGGTTGGAAAAAGCGCCCGTCGATGGTGACAGCTTGCCGGCTCACATGAACGGGCTACGCAAGCTCGGTGCGCCTTACAGCGACGAAGAAATTGCCAAAGCCACGGAAGACGTGAAAGGCAAAACTGAATTGGATGCTGTGATTGCCTACCTGCAAGGCATGGGCATTCACCGCAAATAAAGGGAGCACAGAACATGGATGTCAACACACTTCGATCGGTTGTGACCGTGCTTACCTTCATCTTGTTCCTTGGAATTTTGGTGTGGACACTGTCTAAGCGTCGTTCAGCAGACTTTGAAGAGGCGGCCAAGCTGCCCTTCGGTCAAGACGACTGAAGACCCCAGATCAACGAATAGAAAGAGAATCTGAAATGAGTGACTTCACAAGCAATTTCTGGTCTTTGTATGTGGCCGGCATTGCGTTGGTCGGCATCGTGGCATGTTTGCTGTTGCTGTACTTCAGCGGCAAAGCCAAAGCCATGACCGCCCACGACAACACCACAGGGCACGTTTGGGATGGCGATTTGCGTGAAATGAACAATCCATTGCCACGTTGGTGGGTGGGTCTGTTTTTAATCACCATCGTGTTTGCATTGGCTTACCTTGCGCTGTACCCGGGCTTGGGTAACAGTGCGGGCAAATTGGGCTGGTCATCAGCGGGTCAATACGATGCAGAAGTGGCCAAAGCCAATCAAGCGCTTGAACCTTTGTACGCCAAATTTGCTGGCATGCCGCCAGAAGACGTGGCCAAAGATCCCCAAGCCATGGCCATTGGCGATCGTTTGTTCATGAACAATTGTGCTCAGTGCCACGGCTCTGATGCGCGAGGTGGCAAAGGCTTCCCCAATTTGACCGACAAAGATTGGTTATACGGTGGCACCCACGAAAAAATCAAAGAAACATTGGTGAAGGGGCGCATAGGTAATATGCCCCCCATGGCAGCTGCTGTGGGATCTGCTGACGATGTTCGCAATGTGGCGCACTATGTCTTGAGTTTGTCCAACAGCCCGCACGATGCGTTGCGCGCTTCTTTGGGTAAGCCTAAGTTTGTAGCCTGTGCGGCTTGTCACGGCCCTGATGGCAAAGGTAACCAAACCATTGGTGCGCCTAACCTGACGGATGACATCTGGCTTCATGGTTGGGGTGAAAACGCCATCATTGCAATGGTCAACAACGGCAAGGTCAATCAGATGCCCGCACAAGCTGGCAAACTCACAGATCCACAACTTCATGTTTTGGCTTCGTATGTTTGGGGTCTCTCCAATCAGCCGGCTGCTAAATAATCTGCGGCTAAATCATCAAGAGAACTGTTTTGGAATCTGCAGATCAGACAAAGCGTAAGGTGATCCCCATTGTTCCTTCCCAAGAAGGGGCGATCGATGCCTCGGAAGAGGGCGCATGGGGAGAGCTTTACGCAGCCCATCAAAAAATTTACCCCCGAAGTGTCCAGGGCATTTTTGCAAAATGGCGCTGGGGGTTCGTTTTTTTAACGCAAATTATTTTTTATTGCTTGCCCTGGCTAGAGTGGGGGCAGCGCCAAGCGGTGCTCTTTGATTTGGGTGTCAGGCGCTTTTATATTTTTGGCATCGTTCTCTACCCACAAGACTTCATTTATTTGACAGGCTTGTTGGTCATCTCCGCATTTTCTTTGTTCTTATTCACCGCCATCGCGGGTCGTTTGTGGTGTGGCTATGCATGCCCTCAAACGGTCTACAGCGAAATTTTCATGTGGATAGAGCGCAAAGTGGAGGGCGATCGCACAGCGCGCATGCGCCTTGACTCTCAAGACATGTCCTTGGAGAAACTGGTCAAGAAATGGTACAAACATTTCCTTTGGATTGGTTTGTCCATTTGGACTGGCTTTACCTTTGTTGGTTACTTCACACCCATCCGTGAACTGGGCATGGAATTCTTTTTGGGCAACATGTCGTCCTGGGAAGTGTTTTGGGTCTTCTTCTACGGCTTTGCCACCTACGGCAATGCCGGCTTCATGCGCGAACAAGTTTGCAAGTACATGTGCCCCTATGCGCGCTTTCAAAGCGCCATGTTCGACAAAGACACCCTGATTGTCACGTACGACGCAGAGCGCGGTGAACCGCGGGGCGCACGTTCCAAAAAAGCAGATTTGGCCACCCTGAGTTTAGGTGCGTGCGTTGATTGCACTTTGTGTGTGCAAGTTTGCCCCACAGGCATCGACATTCGCAATGGCTTGCAATACGAATGCATTGGCTGCGGCGCATGTGCCGATGTCTGTGACACCGTGATGGACAAGGTGGGATATCCACGGGGCTTGGTGAAATATTCCACCCAACATGCGATGCAAAACAAGTGGACTTCGTCGCAAACCTTGAAGCACATCTTCAGGCCTCGGGTGCTCATTTATACAGGTATTTTGTTGTTGGTCGTGGCCTTGTTGTTTGGCAGTTTGCTGACGCGAAAGTCCTTCAAAGTGGATGTGGTTCGCGACAGGGCAACATTGGCGCGGATCGTCAGCGGCGGCAACATTGAAAATGTGTACCGTTTGCAGATCATGAATGCCGCTGAAAAACGCCAACATTTCAAAGTGACGGCTGAGGGCATGTATGAACTGAAAGTGCTCACAGACTCCGAAGATTTGACGGTGGAGTCCACCCAATCACGTTGGGTTTCAGTTCGACTTCAAGTTCCTTATGATTCCGCCGTGCCTGGTTCATACCCTGTGCGATTTACCATTGAAGCTTCGGATGACAACGAAACAGGCCATACGCTGCTTGAAGAGAAGTCTGTCTTTTTAATTCCGCGATAAGCTTCATCCGACTCACACATCAAGAAACGAGCGCTTCATGAATACAAACACTTTGACGCATTCAAATGTGAGCCAAGCCAAGCCTTGGTGGTCGTTTGGCATGGTCTGGATGATCATTGCTGGCCCAGCTGTGGTGGTGGTGGCGGCTTTTGCGACGCTTTACTTGGCGATCACCATTCCCGACCCGGTCCTGCCAACTGAGGCACTGAACCCACGCAATGCCATTGAAAATCAAGAAAAATTAGACGCTGCCATGGCCCCTGCGCTGCAAGCTCGAAACCACGCAGCAACGGGCGTCGTTCCAGCCTCGAAAAAATAACAAAACTGGAGACAAACATGCTGGCTCAAAGACTGATGTGGATTGTGTGGCCCGCCTTTTTGGTGGCAGGCTTGCTAGAGTTGGTGGTGTTTGGCATGTTTGACCCCGAGGACATGCATTGGTTTGGTCAGCAAATGACCCTGTCAAGGCAAGGCGTGTACACCGTGTCATTTTTTGTGTTTTGGGCATTGGCCATAATGTCGAGTAGCCTCACCACGCTGTTGTCCATGTCACCGTTCGAAGTCAATCGATGTCCTGTGCCGGTGGACAAACGACCCCCCAATTGCACGCAAGGTGCAGAGGGCGACAAGGGTTGCTGCTAAGTCTTTGAGCTGTGCCTTAATGGCATTGAGGCTGCGTATTCACCATGCGCTGTAGCGCCTCGGTGTCCAAAATTTTCACGTGGCGTTGTTTCACTTCGACAATGCCATCCTCGACAAATTTGGAGAAAGTGCGGCTGACTGTTTCAAGTTTGAGACCCAAGTAACTGCCAATTTCTTCTCGTGTCATGCGCAGAACCAATTCTGACTGTGAAAAACCGCGTGAGTGCAAGCGCTGCACCAAGTTCAACAAAAAGGCCGCCAAACGTTCCTCGGCACGCATGCTGCCCAACAACAGCATGACGCCATGTTCGCGCACGATTTCTCGGCTCATGATTTTGTGGACATGGTGTTGCAAGGCGGTTACCTCGCGGGAAATTTCTTCAATGCGATCAAAGGGCATGACGCAAACTTCGGCATCTTCTAAGGCCACTGCATCGCAGCTGTGACGGTCGTTCACGATGCCATCCAGGCCAATGATTTCGCCGGCCATCTGAAAGCCTGTTACCTGGTCGCGGCCATCTTCAGAAGCCAAGCAGGTTTTGAAAAACCCGGTGCGAATGGCATAGAGCGAAGTGAACTTTTCGCCGTTGCTGAAGAGGGTGCTGCCGCGTTTGATTTTGCGACGAGTGGCCACGACTTCATCCAGGCGTTCCAGGTCATGGTCAGACAGACCCATGGGCATGCAGAGTTCGCGCAAGTTGCAGTTGGAACATGCGACTTTGATCATTTCGGGTTTCATGGCGTTCTCAATTCAAAAAATTGACATTGCGGCAAGTCAAGTCATTAGCTTATACCTACTTGACGCAATTGACGCATCTCAAGCTTTCATGAATCTTTTTTTCAGGCTCAGAATGGCAAAAATTTGATTTAAGTCAAGTTTAAGGGGAGTCACAAAAGGCACATTAACTAAAACCTATAAATTTGCCAGTCTTGGGAATTGCCGCATGTCCTTTTTGACACCAGAATTACTGACGCGCTTTGACGTGCCGGGCCCTCGCTATACCTCTTACCCGACAGCAGACCGTTTTGTCGAGGCATTTTCGCAAGAGGATTTGATCCAAGCCCTTGCGCTACGCAAACAGGGTGTAGGACAAAAAAACAGACCTCTGTCGATCTATGTTCACATTCCTTTTTGTGAATCGCTTTGCTATTACTGTGCATGCAACAAGATCATCACTAAGCATCACGAAAAAGCAGAACCTTACTTGCGCTATTTGGCCAAAGAAGTTGAGATGTACACCTCGGCCATGGGCCTTGGCCAGTCGGTCAGTCAGTTGCACCTAGGGGGCGGCACGCCCACATTTTTGAGCAATGAAGAGTTGCGTGAATTGATGGCTGTGCTCAAGCGCAGCTTCACATTCGTGGCGGGCGGAGAATATTCCGTCGAAGTGGACCCGCGCACTGTCAGTGATGAGCGCTTAGCCTTGTTGTTTGAACTGGGCTTCAACCGTTTGAGCTTTGGCGTTCAAGACTTTGACCCTGAGGTGCAAAAAGCAGTTCACCGAATTCAACCGACTGAACAAGTTTTTGCATTGGTGGCCGCTGCACGCAAAATTGGTTTTGAATCGGTCAATGTTGATTTGATCTATGGCTTGCCCAAGCAAACACCCGAATCATTTGATCGAACTTTGCAGCAAGTGAATGAGCTGCGTCCAGACCGCATTGCGCTCTATGCTTATGCGCATTTGCCGGAACGTTTTAAACCACAACGTCGCATTTTGGCGGCTGAATTGCCTGTGGCTTCAAGCAAGATTGCCATGCTGTCGCGGTCTATGGATGCGTTGATGAATGCGGGCTATGTGTATGTCGGCATGGACCACTTTGCGTTGCCTGAAGATGCGTTGGCAGTGGCCAAACGGCAAGGCCGCTTGCATCGAAACTTTCAGGGTTACAGCACGCAACCCGATTGCGACTTGATTGGTTTGGGTGTGTCGGCCATTGGCCGCATGGGGGGCACCTACAGCCAAAACGCCAAGACCATGGAAGAGTATGTGGACATGCTCGACACTGGCCAATTGCCCATCGTGAAGGGCTTGGCCTTGTCACGCGATGACTTGATCCGCCGTGCCTGGATCATGGCTATCATGTGTCAGGGCCATGTTCAGTACGATGCCTTCAACGAAGCTTGGCTGATCGATGCCAAAAAATACTTTGCCAGTGAATTGAGCCAACTTGAAAGCTTGCAGACGCAAGGTTTGGTAGAGTTGTCGGAAGGCGGATTGCAAGTCACACCCATGGGCTGGTTTTTTGTTCGGGGTGTGGCCATGGTCTTTGACAAGTATTTGCAAGCTGACCGCAACCGAACTCGCTTTTCGAAAATCATCTAACGCTGCATGCAGACTTCCTTAGCCCTCACGGCTTTGATCATGGGATTGGCCGGTGGGCCACATTGCGTCGCCATGTGCGGCGCTGCCTGTGCAGGCATGGGGCAGGTGGCAGGCGCAAATCAAAACAGGGCGCTGTTGTCCTTCCAAATAGGACGCTGGCTGGGCTACAGCCTGATGGGCGGCTTGGCGGCCCTCAGTGTCCAAGCCTTGGGCTGGCTGACTGTTGAGTCAGCGGCCTTGAGGCCCGTCTGGAGCATGTTGCATGTGGCGGCCGTCGTCTTGGGCCTCTTGTTGATTTGGCAGGCCAAACAACCCGTATGGCTCGATCAAAGTGCGCAGCAACTCTGGGCCAAAATTCGGCGCTTGAATGCCCATTGGGGAAAAATTGCACCGATGGTCGTTGGTGTTTTGTGGGCCCTGATGCCCTGCGGCCTGCTTTATTCAGCCCTCATGGTGGCGGCCCTCACGGGCAATGTGCTTGACGGTGCACTCACCATGGCTTGTTTTGCGCTGGGCAGTGGCGTGAGCTTGGGATTGGCGCCCTGGTTGCTCTTGAAGCTGAAAACCCTTGGGGACGGTGCTTGGGGCATTCGCCTGGCGGGTCTGGCACTGGCCTGCACATCGGGCTGGGCCTTGTGGATGGGCTTGGCGCACAACCAAGCCCCTTGGTGCGTGACCTGACGGTGATTTAGGCCGTAAAACCTTTGTACAGCATGTAAGCGGCCAGCAAATACAGCACGAATGCAAATGTGCGCTTCAATTGTTTAACAGGAAGTTTGTGCGCCGCACTTGCACCCATGGGGGCCATGAACACGCTGCAGCTGGCAATGACCACCAAACCTGGCAGCCACAAATAACCAAAACTGTGCTCAGGCAAATTGGGAACGTCTTGTCCTGCAACCACATAGCCAATGACATTGGCCAAAGCAATGGGGAAGCCCAATGCTGAGCTGGTGGCCACGGCATTGTGAATGGCCACGTTGCACCAAGTCATGAAGGGCACGCTGACAAAACCGCCGCCGGCACCTACCATGCCCGACAAAAAGCCAATGACACCACCAGCGCCTAACAAGCCGGGCGTGCCTGGCACTTGGCGATTGGGGGCTGGTTTTTTGTCCAAGAACATTTGAGTGGCAGAGAAGCCGACAAACAGCGCAAAGAACAGCGCCAAATAAGACCCCTTGAGTGCGGCAAAAGCACCCATGCTGGCCAAGAAGCTGCCCATCACAATGCCCGGGGCCAGTCCTTTGACCAGATCCCAACGCACAGCACCTTTTTTGTGGTGCGCACGGACACTGGAGATGGAGGTGAAGATGATGGTGGCCATGGAGGTGGCAATGGCCATCTTGACGGCCAAATCGGCGCTAACCCCTTGGTTACCCAGCATGAGGGTGAGAAAGGGCACCATGACCATGCCGCCGCCAATGCCCAACAGCCCCGCCAAAAAGCCAGTGACCAGTCCCAATGCGGCCAGTTCTGCGATGAGGGTAGGTTCTAAAAACATAAGAAGGGCTTTGAGAAATGTTTGAATAAGGTGTCTGCAAGTGCCACTGGACCGGCATCCTGAACCGGGGTTCAGGTGGGCGAGGGCAGACTGGCGTTGGGTTCATCTGACGCGAGACGATCACGCTCACCAGACAATGTACCAAGCCCGGGCT
>JACCDW010409597.1_pt1 | contig 35399 bp, 30 predicted proteins | sample 7449781 | NCBI WGS metagenome assembly JACCDW01 (sample SAMN15323449, study PRJNA562643) | freshwater metagenome | isolation source: river surface water | place: USA:Blue River Watershed | collected 2017-08-18
GAGCCGTCGTCGATGCCCTGGGCGAGGGCAGCGAGTTCTTCCGGTGACAGCAGGTTGCTCATATCAGCCATGGCGCGATCTTCCGTGCTTGCTCGTTGGTGTGACTGGTTTACTGGACGACGAACTCGGTGAACATCACTTCCTCGATGCCGCCGAAGCCTTCGTACTTCTCGAGCAGGGAATTGATGGTCAGGCGCACTTCTTCGGCCAGCTGCTTGCGGAAGTCCGGTTCGCGGATCTCGGCCTCGGTCTTCTGGCGCATCACGTCCAGGATGCCGGCACGCAGTGCCAGTTCATGCGTCTTGACGTTCTTGATCACGCGGTCGTCGTAGTGGGTCATGATGGTCAGCGTGACCTGCATCACCTTGCGCGAGCCGGCCACGTTCGACAGCAGCGGCTTTTCGAGCGCGTAGTAATTGAACTTCCAGCGCTGGTTGTCCGCGTCCGGCGAGACGAGTTCTTTCTGCGGCGGCTCGGCGCCCGGCTTGCCGTGGCCGTCGTCCTTCTTCGCATCGCCGTGGCCATCGCCATGACCGTCGCCGCCCTTGGCATCGCCGTGACCGCCGCCGTGATCGCCTTCGAGCTTGTCGAGCTGCGCATCGACCGCTTCCTGGGCCTTTTCCTTCTTCGAGAAGAAACCGGTGGCCAGCAGGGTGCCTGCAACCGACGCCCCGATGATCAGCAGGACGGCCACGACCATCAAGATGATCTTGATCAGCGGGCCTTTCTTTTTCGGTTCGCCTTCGGCTTGTTCTTCCGTTGCCGGTGCTGCTGCTTCTTCAGCCATCACATCCTCCAGGGATTCAGAGTGTTCTTAATCGCTTGATCTTCAGGCCAGCAAGTCCAGCCCGTCATTCGTGATCCCGCCGGAGCGGGGTGCAGGCGCCGCGGCTGCCGTGGCATTTCCGTCGTCGCCGCGCTTGCTGCTGACGCCGGCGACACCCGAGGGCTCGCGCCGGGGTGTCGGATTTCCGCCATTTTGGCCTTGTTGCCTTACGTTAACCTGCATCGAAGCAACTTCCATGCCCAGTTGTGCCAACACCTCTTTCAGCTTGGGCAAGCCGTCGGCGATCAGGGCCTGGGTGGCCGGCTGGCTGGCGCTGAAGCTGGCTTCCAGCTGGCCCTTGTTCATGTTCAGCTTGACGTCGATGTTGCCCAGCTCGGACGGGTGCAGCGCCATCTCGACCTTCCACTCGCCCTTGGCGATCTGGGCGGCCAGGCGCTGGCCCAGCGATTCGGCCAGTCTTTCCGACAGGCGCTGGTACTGCTCGGCGCGCAGGTCGATGTTGCTGCGCTCGGCCGCGGCCGCGCTGCCGCCGGCACCGGCCTGCTGGCCGCTGCTCATCTGTCCTTCGGACTGACGGTGCTGCCACAGCAGCTGGGCGTCGGTGTCGGTCAAGTCAGCATCCAGTACGAGGGTCTCGACCGGAACCGATGTCTCGTTTGCCTCCGCAGCCTGGGGGGAGAGGGCGCCGGTGGCCAGCGCGAAGCGCGCCGGGATGTCGGACTTGTCGGCCTTGGTCGCGCTCAACTGCTTCAATTGCAGCCGGCGCGCGAACTGGCTGGCTTCGCTGGCGCCCAGGATCAGGCTGGCGGCCAGCGTCTGGTGCGCCGATTCCGGGGAAGCGGCCTGTTCGGCCTGCCGGGTGGCTGCGGCCTGGCTGGCGTCGGTGGCCGACAGCATCGCGCGCATGCCATTGAGGCCGAACATGAATTGCGGCGCCTGCGCATCCTGGGCTGGCTGGGCCGAGGTGCCTCCCAGCGACCAGCGCAGGCTGGCTTCGGGGCCGAGATCGAGGCTGTTGGTGCCGGCAGCGCTGGCCGCCGCGGCCGCAGCTTCGGCCTTGGCCTTGGCGGCTGCCGGGTCGAGCGCATCGCCGTTCAGGCCGCCGGTAGTGAAGGCGCCATCGGCGCCGAAGCCGAAGCCCTTGCCATTGAGGCCGAAGCCGGTCTCGGTGGCGCCGGGATCGCTGGCCGGCGGCTGGTTGCCGAAGATGAGCGCCAACGCGTTCTCATCCATGCCCTGCGCGCGCGCGAAAGCCTTCAGGCTGTCGTCGCTGGTGACCGGGGCGGCGGTGGTAATGATGTGCACGGCCGGCCCCAGCACCTCGGACGCCAGTCCGACCGGTGAAGCCTTGCCTTTGCCGTCTGCCGCAGCGGCAAGATCTTGCCGCGCGGCGCCTGCGGCCATCGCGCTGAACATGTCGCCGAAGGCATTCGCGAAGCCGTCCGAACTGCCGCCGCGCACGCCGTAACGGCCTGATTTTTCAGGCTTTTTGGCGTGTTGGGCGGCGTTGACTGACGAATTTTGTACGGTGGTCATCGAGCTTTGCATCCCAGGGTTGCTTGAAGTGACCTGTGTTAATGCAAAAACCGTGTCAGCCCGTTCACACGGGCGACGGGTAGGGCCGGATGGCGCAATTATATTAACTGGAAGTAACTTTTGCGCGCCCGGCAGGGGGGAAACAGCGGCTGGCGCGGCAGGCAAAAAAAATCCCGCAGCGTGCTGCGGGATGGGAGATTACGTTGCTGAATCGGTGTTGCTGAGGCGGTACTGCCCGGGCTATGTGCCGAATGCGGGCCGGGCTATCCCGGCCGCAGCCCTTAGTTCAGGACCGGTTTGCGTGCTGCCGGCGGCACCAGCTGCGGCACCATTTGCCAGGCGCTGCGGATTTCGCTCATCAGGTTGTGGACTTCCTTCAGCGCCTCGAGGTCATTGTGCGCGTTCACATGGAACAGGCGGCGGGTCACGTACGCATACAGGTCGTTCAGGTTGCGCGCGATGTCGCCGCCCTTGTCGAAGTCCAGTGCGCCCTGAAGGCCGACAACGATACGACCGGCGCGGGCGAGGCTCTTGCCCTTGTCGGCGATTTCGCCGCGCTCGATCTGGCCGCGTGCCGTGGCCAGGCTTTCGATCAGGCCGTCGAACAGCATCTGGATCAGCTGGATGCTATCGGCGCCGGACACGCCGGTGGTCACTTTGACGTCGCCATACGAGGCGAGGGCACGTTGTCTCATGTTCATGGTCTGCTGCTCCTGAGTGGATCATTGCTACAGACCTAGAATCGGACGATCGTCGAAAAGCTTGAGCCTTACGCGATGGTCATTTTGCATCAAGTGTTTCTGGCGCCGGATGGCACCGGAGTGCGCCCGATCGCACCCGTTTTTGGCATCGGGTGACCGGGGAATCTTGCGGTCGCACGCTGAGGGCGGTGCGCGCGGATACGGTGGGTCGTGTGGCGTCGTCTGCCGTGGTGTGGCGTCGAGTGGCGCCGGTGTCGGCCGCAGTGCGATCAGCCCGCAGGCGCCGGAGCCGGTGCCGGTCTGGCGGCTGCCGTTTCGGGTGCCGCGGCGTCGGCTTCCGTGGCAGCGACGGCCTCGGCCTCGGCTTCGCCAGCGTCGCCTTCAACCGCTTCGCCCTCGCCCATCGCCGGGTCGGCATCGCCGGCGCCTTCTTCGCCTTCGACCGGCAAGGGTTCGCCGTCTTCGGTCAGCTGCGGTTGCAGATAGTCGGGATCGTCCGGTGCGGGCAGGGCGGCAATGGCGTCGCCCGACAGCGGCTGCTCGTCGTCGGCGCTGTCGCTCGTGCCTTCGCCGTCGACGCCTTCTTCAGCCGCTTCCGGATTCTCTTCATCGTCCTTCTTGCGTTCCGGGCGCGGCGGCGGCATCAGCAGCTTCGACAGCGGCTGCGGCGGCAGGCCGGCGGCCGAATAGATCGCTTCGCCCAGCATGTCGACCTGTTCGCGGATGATGTCTTCCTCGACCTCGGGCGTGGCCACCAGCTGGAAGCCGGCGTTGTACAGGCCGGACGCGAATTCATGCGGAATCCACGATTCAACCTCGCCGCGCAGCGTGGTCACCATGCGGTCGCTGCGTACCGGCGCGGAAAAGCCTTCCTTGCCGTCGAACTTGCCATCCTCGAACAGCAGTTCCATGTGCTTCTGCAGCACCAGTTCATAACGTGGGCGCAGCTCGGCGAGCTTTTTCTGGCTCCAGCCCGGGCTGGGCACGCCGATCATCGCGTCCCACAGGTTCTTGCCGGTCAGGCCGCCGAAGGTCTGGTCCTTCTTGATCTGTCCCTTGCCGAAATTGGTGGCCTTGTGCAGGTCGTTCACGCGGTCGAGCATGAAGAAGACGACCAGCAGCACACCCACCAGGCCGGTGAACATCAACAGCAGCAAGATGGTGTTCAACTGATGTTCCATAGCATTCCCGCGGGACTATCCCTGTTCAATATGCGGCGCTCAGCGTAGCAGCGCCATCGCGGCGCCCGGCGACAGTTGCGCGCGCAGTTTCTTCACGTTCGCCGACAGGATCTGCGACACCCGCGATTCGGACACGCCCAGCACTTCGCCGATTTCGCGCAGGTTGAGCTCGTCCACGTAATAGAGCGAGATCACCAGCCGGTCGCGCTCGGGCAAGCTCTCGATCGCATCGGTCAGCGCTTCCATCATCTGCGACTCTTCGACGATCGCCTCGGGCTGGCGCGACGCCTGGTCGGCAATGTTCATCACTTCCTCGGTCACGACCTCCAGCGAGTAGGTCTCGAACTGCTTGGCCGCGCCGCGGTCTTTCTCGAAACTGTCGATCTCCATGCCCATGTACTCAGCCAGTTCGGACTGGGACGGCGCACGGCCGAGCTCGGACGCCAGCGCCTGGTTGGCGGCGCTGTGCGACTTGTTGAAGGCCACGGCCGAGCGCGGCAGGAACGACAGCCTGCGCACCTCGTCAATCATCGCGCCGCGGATGCGGTTGTGCGCATAGCTCTCGAAGGCCACGCCCTTGGTCGCGTCATACGCGCGCGCCGCCTCGATCAGGCCGATCATGCCGACCTGGACCAGCTCGTCCACTTCCATGAACGGCGGAATGCGCGCTTTCAGGTGCACCGCGATCCGCTTGACCATGCCCAGGTGCTCAAGAATGAGCGCCTCGGAGGTGCAGCGCGCCTCGCTGTGGTTTCCCGTCTCTTCGTATAGTCGGATGGAAGGTGGCATGACTTAAGCCCCGGCTTTCTGCTTGACCAGCCTTTCCATGAAAAACTGCAGCCCGCCCGAGGCGTGCTCGATTTCCGGAAGGTTGGTGATGGCATCGGCCAGTCGCCGGAAATCCCGCGCGCCGGCGCTGCCGGGGGCGAATTCCAGGATCGACTGGTACTTCTTCAAAGCGGTGAGCACCAGCTCGTCGTTCTCGACGGAGGTCAGGTATTGCAGGGTCTTGCCCAGGAAGCGGTCGCAGACTTCATTGACGCGGCGGTACAGGTTGGCGCCGGCGGCCTGGCTGGCGACCATGTTCGGGATCAGGTAAATCTCGTCGAGCTCGAGGTCGCGCGTCATCACCTTGATGATGCCGTACGCATCGGCGATGGAAGAGGGCTCGTCCTTCACCACCACGAAGCGGCGCTGGCAGGCTTCCATGAAGGCCAGCACCGACGGCGCGATGCCGGCGGCGGTGTCGACGATCAGGTAATCGATGTCGTCGTCCAGCTCCGAGAAGGCTTGCACGATGCCGGCCGTGACGGCCGGGCCGATGGCCGCCATCTGGTGCACGCCGGACGCGCCCGGCACCAGCTTCACGCCCTGGCGGGAAGTGACGATGATGTCCTTCAGCGATTTCTCGCCCGCGATCACATGCGACAGGTTGTACTGCGTCTGGCAGCCGAGCGCGATCTGCGCATTGGCCAGGCCCAGGTCCGCGTCGAGCAGCATCACGCTCTTGCCCATCATGGCCAGTGCGACGGCCAGGTTGGACGACAGGGTGGTCTTGCCGACGCCGCCCTTGCCGCTGGCGATGCCGATGACTTCGGTTTTGCGTTTAGCTGGTTGCATGAGCGCTCTTCTCGATGCGGGCGACCAGGGCGTGGGCCGCGGTCACGACGGAGGGATCGGTAATGTCATCCACCAGCTCGTCGGCGACGAGGTGCTGGTGCTGGGCGATGTGCTGTTCGAGGCCCAGGCCGCGGATGGCCAGCGACACCAGTTCGGTCGCGGTCAGCACCTGGCAGCCGTCGCCGGCCGCCGGGCTGTGCGAGGCGGCCGACAGCGGCACGGGCTTGTCGCACAGGATCTGCAGCAGTGCCCACGGCTGGGTCGCTTCGTCCATGCGCGACGCCATCAGGCTCGCCCATTCGACTTTCGATTCGATCAGATGCTTTTTCACGGTCGTGCCCGACGCATCGGCCGGCAGCACCAGGTGGATGGCGATGTCAGGCGAGGCCTGCGCCAGTTGTTCCGCGCGCGCCGCGACTTCGACGCCCGGGGTATCGATCAGCACCAGCTGGCGGCCGCCGAGCTCGCCCAGCATCATCTTCAGGGTGTCCGGATCGTTGGCGCGCAGGCAGTCGACGCCGGCTTGCGCACACAGCATCTGGATCTGGCTCCAGGCGCCGGCGCGCTGGTCGCAATAAGAAATGACGGCCACGGTCTCGGTGCCCTTGCGCTCGGCAGCGGCACGCGCCAGGCGCGCCACCATCATGGTCTTGCCCGAACCGGCAGGGCCGGCGATCGCATGCACGCCGCGCTGCGGCAGCTTGGCCCAGTGCTCGCCGATGCTCTTGACCAGCTGCGCCTTGAGCGCATCCTGTGCCTGCTGCAGGTCGTCCATGCCGCTGACGGTATCGACCAGCAGCGTGCGCAGCGACACCGGAATGCTGGCTTCGGCCAGCGCGGTGACCAGCGGACGCACGGCGGCGTGGGAAGGGGTCTCGGTCTGCCACGCTGCGACGCGCTGCGCGAGCTTGAATTCTTTACGGATGGCGGCCAGCTCGTCGCGCACCATGTCGACGATCTCGCGGCCGCGGATGTAGTCGCGATGGTCTTCGGCCTGGCGGCTTGCCGGGGTGGGCGCGGCTTGGGCGGGCAGGCTGCGGGTGGCGGCCTGCTTCGCCTTCACCGGCGCTTCGTAGGTGTGCTCTTCCTCATCGTCGTCGGCGATGGTGTCGGTCGCGGTGGCGCCGGCCTCCAGTTCGCGGAACGAAGCCTGCAGCGCATGGCCGAAGCGGGCAGCATCGCCGCGATCACCACGATCGGACGCCAGCTCGACCGATTCCGTCGCAAGGTCAACTGCCACGATCACTTCGTGCTGGCCATTCACCTTGGCGTTCGAGACGAACAGCACGTCTTCACCGTACAGCTTGACGGCTTTCTCGGTCGCGCGGCGCAGGTCTTTGGCGAGGATGCGTTTGAGTTCCATGATGAGTCCGATCAGGATTTGCTTTGTGCTTCAACCGTGTAGATGACCTTCACCGCCTGGTCATCCGGGATTTCGGTATAGGAGAGCACCGTCATCTCGGGGATGCGGTGACGTACCATCTTCGACAGCCACGGGCGGATGGTCGGTGCGACGACCAGCACGGCCGGGTTGCCCATGTCTTCCACCGTGCGGCCGGCTTCGCGCAGCGCGGAGAACAGGCTCTCGGCGAGGCCGGGCTCGATCACCACCTGCTGGCCGGGCGCGCCATTGGTCAGAACGTTGTGCAGCAGTTGTTCGAGGTCCGGCGCCAGCGTCATCACGGGCAGGTTTTCCTGCATGTCGAGCAGCTGCTGGACAATCATGCGGCCGAGCTTCGGGCGCACGTAGGCGGTCAGTTGTTCGGGGTCTTGCGTCTTGCCGGCGGCTTCGGACAGCGCCTCGACCACGGTGCGCATGTCGCGGATCGCAACGCCTTCGGTGAGCAGGTTCTGCAGCGTGCGGGTGATGACGCCGAGCGCCATCTTGCCCGGCACCAGGTCTTCGACCAGCTTGGGCGACTTCTGCGCCAGCTTGTCGAGCAGTTGCTGGGTTTCGTCGTGCGACAGCAGGTCGGCGGCGTTCTCGCGCAGCACCTTGTTCAGATGGGTCGCAATCGCGGTGGCCGGGTCGACCACGGTGTAGCCGAGCGTGCGCGCATAGTCGCGCTGCGACGGATCGATCCACACGGCGTCGAGGCCGAAGGCCGGTTCCTTGGTGGGGAAGCCTTCGAGCTCGCCATAGACCTTTCCCGGGTTGATCGCCAGCTCGCGGCCGCTCTTGATCTCGCCCTTGCCGCGCACCACGCCATTGAGAACGATGTGATACACGTCCGGGTCGAGGTTCAGCGCATCGCGGATGCGCACCGGCTGGATCAGGAAGCCGAGTTCGGCCGACAGCTTCTTGCGCACGCCTTTGACGCGCGGCATCAGCTGGCCGCCGGTTTCCGGGTTGACCAGCGGGATCAGGCCGTAGCCGATCTCGAGGCCGATCAGATCGACCTGGTCGACATCGTCCCAGCCCAGTTCTTTCGGCTCGTCCGGCTTGGCCTCGGCCGCCTGCACTTCGGCGTCGACCGCAATCTGTTCATCCTTGCGGATCAGCATCAGGCCCAGGCCGGCCGCCACCAGCGCCAGCGTCAGGAACACCAGGTGCGGCATGCCCGGCACCAGGCCCAGGATGGTCAGGATCGACGCGCTGATGAAGAGGGCCGACGGATTCGACAGCTGCGTCACTGCCTGCTCGGTCATGGTCTCCGAGGTCGTCACGCGGGTGACGATGATGGCGGTGGCCAGCGACAGGAACAGCGACGGGATCTGCGCGACCAGGCCGTCGCCGATGGTCAGCAGGGTATAGAGCTTGCCGGCGTCGCCGAAGGACATGTTGTGCTGGGCGACGCCGATCGCGAGGCCGCCGACAATATTGATGATCAGGATCAGCAGGCCGGCGATCGCGTCGCCGGAGACGAATTTCGACGCACCGTCCATCGAACCGAAGAAGTCCGCTTCCTGTGCGATCTCGTCGCGGCGGGCCTTGGCCTGTTCCTGCGTGATCGAGCCGGCGTTCAGGTCGGCGTCGATCGCCATCTGCTTGCCGGGCATCGCATCGAGGGTGAAGCGGGCGTTGACCTCGGACACGCGGCCGGCGCCCTTGGTGACGACCACGAAGTTGATGATCATCAGGATCACGAAGATGATGAAGCCGACCACGTAATTGCCGGCGATGACGAACTCGCCGAAGGCCGCGATCACGGCGCCGGCCGCATGTTCGCCCTCATGGCCATTGACCAGCACCACGCGGGTCGACGCGACGTTCAGCGCCAGCCGCAGCATGGTTGCAAAAAGAAGAACGGATGGGAAGGACGAGAATTCCAGTGGCTTCTTGGTGCCGATCGCGACCATGATCACGATCACGCTGACCAGGATGTTGAAAGTGAACAGCACGTCCAGCAGCATCGGCGGCAAAGGCACCACCAGCATCGCCATGATCAACAGCACGAGGAAAGGAATACCGAGCCCGGAGAGCTCAATTCCTTGCAGGCGCTGTCGAATTGTTGACATGGGGAGGGTAGCCATTTTTCTGATGCCGATTAAATTCTCTTGTAAATCAATTACTTAAGAAATTGGTCCTGTCATGTTGGGTTTCCACGCGGAACATTTAAGCAATTGATGTGCCACCACTTGCCTGACGGTAACGGGTGACGAACGGGCGGGGGATTCGGCAGCAATTCGGCGGCGATCTCGGGGCGATGCGGGGGATTCAAGCGCCGATCAGGCGGGGCGCTGGCGGAATCGGGGGTGTCCTGGCGGTCGTCAGTTGGTCGTCCGGCGGTCTCCGGGCGCTTTCCAACCCCGCCCAGGGCCGTTCCAGCGGCATTTACATTTTTTACGATTACTGCGGTGTAATTAAAGAAGCCCCAGCAGCTGCCGATTAACGGGGAGAGCGAAGGCTTTGTTGCCTTCTGTTAATGGTTTGAAAAGCGGTGAAACCGGCAATCCGATCAGGCATCATCTGTAAAGGTTGCTTCCGGTAAATAACCGGGGAGCCGCGAATTTTTCGGCTGAAGCTCGCTGCTGACTACAAAGGGGTGATTCACATGAACAAAATGTCCAAATGCTCAATGGTGTCGCTGGCTGTCCTGCTGACGGCTTGCCAGTCGATGCCGTCCGTCGCGGTGGCCGACAATGCATCGGCCAAGGCCGAGATCAAGGCTGCCGAAGTCGCTCCGGCGCCTGTCGTCGCTGCTGCACCGGCTCCTGCCCCTGCCCCGGCCCCCGCGCCGGTGGCGGTCGAAGTGAAGGCGGCTGCAAAGGAAGAGCCGGTCAGCATGATCACGCCGATGTCCGAGCGTAACGCCACCATGCGTGCGACCGGCTACGCCGTCATCAGCACCCAGAACCACAAAAACGGTGCGCAGCAACGCCTGATGGCGATCCGTGCATCGAAGCTCGATGCCTACCGCGCCCTGACCGAACAGGTTTATGGCCAGCAGCTCGACGCCACCACGACCGTCGCTGAAATGATGATCACCAGCGATACCTTCCGCACCCGCGTGCAGGGCATCATCTACGGCGCGGTGCTGGAGTCCATCACCCCGATCGGCGACGACACCTATGAAACCACGCTGTCGCTCGACGGCCGCGTCGTCAACGACCTGCGCGTGCTGTACCTGAGCCAGCTGGCTGCGCGTCGTTAATCCATCCGTCGCACTGACCGGGCCACCCTCATGCGCACCCGCCTGCTACCACTGCTGATCGCTTCGTCGATGCTGGGCACCCTCGTGCCTGCATCGGCCGGCGATGTCGTCAGTAACCTGCCGACCGAGCCGAAGAAGCGACTCGAAGCGATCCAGCATGCGCTGGTGAATGCGGCGATGGAAGGCAACACCCGTGTGCGCAATGCAGCCTGGGTCGACGGCAATGGCCGCCTGCACGAGAACACCCGCATTACCTCGGACATGAAGCTGCGCAATGTGCGCGTGCTGAATTACCTGACGGTGGAAGACGGTGTGTCGGCGGCGATCGTGGCCGAAGGCCGCGGCGTGACGCCCGACGAAGAAGTGTGCCGCGCGAACCTGCAGCGCTACCGCCGCGAGGCGACGCTGGATGTCGCGCAGCGCATTCCTGCCAACGGCATGGATGCGCATGAATGGCAGGGTTTCCTGACCCAGGCGCGTTCGCGTTTCGTCGCCCGTGCGCATGCAGGGCGCAAGTGGCTGCTGACGGCATCGACGCCGGCGCCGGCCACCAGCTACGAACGCAGCCTGATCGGCTATTCGCCGGACATCACGCCTTACCAGATGGTGCTCGACGTGCTGCCGGCCGGCGCGCTGGGCATCGAGCCGGTGCGCCCGAAAGCCTCGCGCGATGCGCAGGCGCGACAGCTGGCCACGAGCGTGAAGGACTATGTGCTCGACGAGCCCGAGAAGCGCGCCCCGGTGCCTTTCGTGGTGCGCCTGTCGGTGTATGAACGCGTGAACCAGCGCCTGCTGTGGCAGGACGCGGTGCCGCTGTTCTTCCCCGAGCGCGCCGTCAGGCACACGTCGCAGCCGCTGCCGGTGGGCCTGCTGACCGAGCTCGACAACGTGATCGGTCGCTGGCAGCAGCGCCTCGACAATGAATTCGCCTGCCGTCCGCAGAGCTTCAACGTGCTGCAGGACACGGGCAAGGGCTGGGTCGTCAACGGTGGCCAGGCCGCGGGCCTTGCCATCGGCGACCAGATGCTGATGATGAACCGCGAGCAGCTGCCCGCGCGCATCCTGGAGCCCGACAGCGGTGAACACATGGCGCTGGTGGAAGTCGTCAGCGTCGGCCATGGCCGTGCAGTGCTGCGCAAGCTCGCCGGCTCCCCCAGTGCGGGCCGCAGCGGCGACTGGGTCGCCACCCCGTTCTGAACCCATCCGAATCAAGAATAATTCGTGGAGAACACCATGAAACTCGCACATCGCCAGATCCTGATGGTCAGCCTCGCTGCCAGCATCGCGCTGCTCTTTGGCGGCGCCGCACTGGCCAATGACCCGCCCAAGGCCGACGCCAAGAAGGAAGAGAAGAAGGACGACCACGGCAAGAAGGACGACCACGGCAAGGATGCCAAGGATGGCAAGGACGCCAAGGCCGATGCGCCGGCCGAGCCCGAGCTGCCGTCCAAGCCCTATCCGGCCAATGCGAGCCCGAAGGCCTTCGCGCCGAAAGGCGAACCAAAGAAAGACGTAGCCGCTGCCGACAAAGCTGCGGACAAGCCGGCCGAAAAGATGGCCGAAAAGATGGCTGACAAAGGCGCCGACAAGCCTGCGGCGAAAGGCGACAAGCCAGCTGACAAGGCGGCCGACAAAGCTGCGGACAAGGGTGCCGACAAGCATGGTGGAAAACACGCCGACAAGCCGGCCGACGACAAGGTCGTCGATAAGCACGAGCCGGCCCACGGCAAGCCTGCAACGAAAAAGGCAAAGATGGCGAAGGCACCGGTCAAGCCGGTCACCGATCCGGTCATGGCCCAGGTCGCGCGTGAAAGCCTGCAGGGCAATGCGCCGGCGGGGGGGTACAAGGTTCAGCAGGGCGACAACCTCGACCGCGTGATCAAGAAGACGATGCCGAATTCGCCGTTCTCGATGGAAGTCATGCGTGAAGCCTTCGGTCGCGCCAACCCGCAACTGCTGGCGACCGTGAAGGACGTCAAGCTCAAGCCGGGTTCGACGCTGAACCTGCCGAACGCCGCCGTGATGCGCTCGGTGGTGCTGGGCGATCCGGCGCCGCAGGTCGAACCGATGCGCGTCAAGGCCCCGGGCGAGCTGCACGCAAAGGCGCCGGTCGTGAATCCGACCATCGCGCCGACGGCCAACGACCTCAACCCGCCGATTGCGATCCCGCGCCAGGCCGTGACGGTCGCCGCCAGTGCCAGCCCGGCACAGGAAGTGTCGCCGGAAGAAAAGAAGAAGTGGGTGCGCTTCCCCTGAGTTCGGGACGCAAGCCCTTCCAGACGCCCACCCCGCACTGACTGCACCCGGCATGACGCCGCTGCTGCAAGGGGTAGAACAGGCGGCCCTGCCGGGCCGCCTGAATCCTTTTTATCTCGAAGGCCGGCCGCTGCCGCTGGCTACGCCGATTGCGCAACAGCTCGGCCTGCGCGATGGCCAGATCGTGCAGGGCGCGATCGCCCTGCGCGGCGAATTCATGCAGTTGCTGTTGAACGGCAAGCTACTCGACCTGCCGCCAGGCCTGAGCTTCCGTCCCGGCGAAGAGGTCTGGCTGCGCGCGATACGCGGCTCGCGTGGCTGGCTGCTCAAGCCCGTCGATCCCCAGTCCGCGCAGGCCGCACCACTGGCCACCGAGTCCGATGCGCCGGCTGCGGCCGAATCCCCGAACCTGTCGCGCCTGATGGCCTTGTCCTTGCGGCCGCCGATGTCGCCGACGCTGATGCAGCTGTTCCAGCCGGGCGCGATGGACGCCCTGTTCAAGGCGGGCGGCGATGCCGGGCTGGCCGCGCTGTTCCAGAGCATGCAATTGTCGATGCGCGGGCTGACCCCGAATGCGCTGCAGGGCGCCGTGCTGTCCTCGGGCTTCTGGCTCGAGGCCTTGCTCGGGCGCGGGCAGCAGCCCGGCGCCATCGATGGCAAGACCCTGTTGCGCCGCCTGATACGTTCGCTGTCGGACAAGGAGCCGGCGTCGGCTTCATCCCTGCATCGCGCGCTGGACGACATCGAATCGGCGCAGGTCGAATCACTGGCGGCGCAGGCGCGCGGCGAGCTGTCCTTTGCGATGGTGCTGCCGTTCCGCGATGCCAATCCGGTCGAGATCAAGTTCTTTCGTCCACCGCGCCGGCCGGGCCAGCAGCCGCCGCCATTCTCGGTCGACATCCACACCGACAATGACGTGCTGGGCGAGATCTGGCTCAAGACCACGGTCGCGCAAGCTGCGCATGTCGACCTGATCATGTGGGCCGTGAAGGACAGCGTCGCACGGCTGGCGCGCCGCCATGCCGATGCGCTGGGCAAGCGCCTGGCCATCGCCGGGTTGACCATGGATTCCTTCCGCGTCATCCATGCCGCGCGGCCCAGCCAGCCCGAGACCTGGACGGCGAGTCCGGGCTCGATGGTCGACCTGTCTGCCTGAGCAGTGACGATGGGCGGCGATCATGAGCAGCGTTGATGGAGAGGGCTGATGCGGCATACCCGTGAAGCGGTCGCGCTCGAATACGGCCAGCGCAATGCACCGGTCGTCACCGCCAAGGGGCGCGACGAGCTGGCCGATGCCATCATCGCCGAGGCGAAGCGGCAGGGCGTCTACATCACGCAGGACAAGGAACTGGTGTCCGCGCTGGCGCGTCTCGACCTCGAGCAGGAGATACCGCGCGACCTGTACACGGCGGTGGCGGTGGTGCTGTCGTGGGCGTACTGGCTGCGCGACATGAAGCCGGGCGACGAGAAGGCCTGAAGACGACAGGTCCTGAAATTCAGCCGGCCGCGGATGGCAACGCCGGTCAGGAACGCGGGGAGTAAAGCAGGGAGTAAAGCAGGGAGTAAAGCAGGGAGTAAAGCAAGGAGTAAAGCAGGGAGGGCAGTGCGGCGCGCTCAGACTTCTTCGTAACCGCGACCGCCGCGCATGCGCGACACGCGTCCGAGGCGATCGTAGACTTCGACGGAAGCAGTGGGGTCCGAGCCGCGCAGGGTCTGCAGCGTGCCGCGGATCGCATCGAGCTTGCGGTTGATGAGGACTTCGTTGCGGCGATGCAGGTCGCGGCATTCGGCCATCAGGCCCTTGAAGCCATCCCATTCGGGGTGGTCGATGCGGCTGGCCGGGGTGCCGACGCCGGTCAGCTGGTGCAGCTGCTGGAAGATGGTCAGCTTTTCATCCTGCAGCGCCTCGAAGCTGTCGAGGTCCTGCACGCGCAGTGCCTCGAACTCCTTGTCGAGGATGCCATGCAAAGCCTGGCCGTACTCCAGCGCAGACACCAGCTCGGGGCTGGTGGCCGGGGGAGGTACGACCTCGGGGTTGGGCACGGGCTGCAGTTGCATCGGGTACGTCAATGACCAGGGTCAGTCGATCAGTCGTTCCATGGCCGCGAAGCTCTCGGCGATGCGGCGCGAGTTCATCGGGTAGCTGCCATCCTTGATGGCCTGCTTGATGGACTCCACCTTGGCGCGGTCGAAGCTGGGCTCGGCCATCGCGCGCTGGGCGACCTCGGACAGGACCAGCTGGTCATCCTTGGGCGCAGCCGCCGCGCTCGGCACCTTGGCGCTGTCGGCCTGGCCGTCCAGCGGACGCTCCAGCGCCTTGCGCTTGGTCTTGTCGAGACTGGCTTTATCCAGCGACGGGCTGCCGCTGAAGATGCTCGAAATAGGGTTGCTCATGGTTTTCTCTCACTTTCGGCCTACATTGGCCTTGCCGGAGTTTTCACTCCTGTCACAACGAGTATCGGACGCAGCTTCGTGAACTTTAGCATCCGATATAAAAAATTTTCATTCCCAATTTGCCAACGCCGTTGCCCGCGCCGGCCTTCCTGTTCAGACGCCGCGCGCCTGGCCCTTGCCCGTCACGATCGCCGACAGCGTCCGGCCCGATTCGGTATTGCGCAGCCTGATCTGCTCGCCCAGCTTCCCGTCCTGCAGCGCTTCGGCCTTGACCGAAATCTGGAAGGTGGCGGGAGAACCCACGGTCATCACCACCAGATCGCCGCGCCGTACCAGCGTGGCCTGGCGCAGGTCGGACGTGCGTATCGCCTCGCCGGCGCGCACCGCCCTGACCAACTCCTGTCCTTCGAGGCCGGCGATCTCCAGATAATGGGTCTTGCTTATCTTTTCGGCATCCAGCTTTTCCAGCTTGAGGTGCTCCGGGTGTAAAACTTGTCCAGCCTGTAAATTGACCGTCGACACCACCACGTGTCCTGTCGGAGCCGGCGCGCTGGCCGCAGCATTGGCCGGCTTGTTGACCGCGACCGGTGGCAGCGCCTGCGTGGGTGTCGTAAAGCCGACTTTCACGAACAGTTGCCAATTTGGCTTCGCGCAGCGCACGCGCACGCTTTCGCGGCTCACGAACGGGTAATCGAATGTATAGCCGCCCGCGCAGGGCTGCACCGATACGCGTGCATCCAGTGGCGCGACCTCGACCTGGCCGGCAGATACGCCATTTTTCGCGGCCACCCATTCCACCAGCGCCGACTGCATCGCATCTTGTGCCGAAGCCGCATGGGCACTGGCGCCGGCGGCGAGCAGCAGGACGCCTGCGGCCACGCGCATGGTTATCAAATTCAGCATCTCCAGCATCTTCAGCATCGTGTTCATTACATCGCCTGCAGTTTTCCTGACGGTTTTGTCTGGTGGAACGCGCCTTGCTAAACCTTGGTTATCGGGGAAGCCTGCTGTTGGACTTCCGACAGTTTCCCCAGCTAGTGCAAAAACAATACCAGCCCTGCCAGCCAGCCAGCAATGAGGCCGGTGGGCCGCCCGACAAGGAATCGCCATGGAAATTCGCCCGCATCTCGCCGACACCGCCGCCTATGGCGGCACCGAGCAGACCCGCACGCGCGAGAAGGCGGTGTCGGGCTCGAGCTTCAAGCAGGCGATGGCCGGCTTGAAAACCGACATGCAGATGGTGACCGTGCAGCGTGGCGACACGCTGATGGGCCTGACGCGCCGCCAGCTCGGCGAAGTGGCTGGCCAGTTCAGCAATTCACAGATTCTGGAGATGGCGCGCACGGTCGCGCGCGAGAATGGCATCGACGATGCCAACCGCATCAAGGCCGGGCAGGCGATCAACATGGCGCCGATGACGACCATGGCCGCGTTGAAATTGCGCCAGACCGCGGTCGCGGCGGTGCAGCTCAATCTGGAAGGCGCCAATGCCTCGACGCCGGTGCTCGACAAGACGCTGGCGCGTGCTGTCAGCAAGGGTTATGTGTCGGCCGCCGAGCAGGCCGCGGTAAAAGAAAAGATCCTGTCGCTGGCGAGCAAACACCAGTTCACGCCCGACGACTTCGCGCGCATGACCCTGATGGAATCCGACGGCATGAACCCGAAGGCGAGCAATGGCAGCTGCCACGGCATCATCCAGTTCTGCTCCGGCGGCAATCGCGGCGCGGCCAGTGCCGGTTATGGCAAGAACCCGAAAGAGATCCTGAATCTGTCGGTGCTCGACCAGCTCGACCTGGTCGATCGCTATTTCACGGATACGCGCCTGAAGGATTATGGTCCGGCCGCGCTTGATGATTTGTACCTGACCGTACTCACGCCGGCCGCGCGCAGCGTGACGCGCTCGAACGTGGCACTCAACATACCGGGCAAGCAGGCCAACATGCTGTACGAGGGCAGGGATGGATCGGGAGTCATCACCCGCAATTCCATCATCGCCGGCCTGAAGTTGAATGCGCGCGATCGCCTCGGCGAATACAACGGCAGCATGGCGAAGGTCGACCTGCCTGACATGTAAATGTAATGTCATTATCGCCGGGTCATCCTGACCCGGCATCGCCATTCAACCGGGGCGGCAAGCCTTTGCCTCCCCCTGTCCTCCGCCCTGCGGCAAGCCCTTGCCGCAGGCGCGCCCGAAGTCCTGTATTCCCGTCGAAAAACAAACTGGCACGGCCTTTGCAATGGTCGGTACGACAGCTGAAAACTTTAGTGGCCTGTCGGCAAACCGGCGGCTGCATGGAGCAGGCAAATGGATGTTTTGAACAATGCATTGGGAATTCACGAGAAAGCACTGCGCGTGCGCAACCAGCGCATGGAAGTGCTCGCCCGGAATATCGCCAACGACGATACGCCGCACTTCAAGGCGCGTGACCTTGACTTCAAGACCGTGATGGCGAAGTTCGAGCCACAGGACCTGATGGCCAATACCCATGGCACGCACTTCGGTTTTGCCGATGAGGTGAATGAGGACGACGGCATGCGTTATCGCACGCCATTCAACGCCTCGATGGATGGCAACACCGTCGAACTGACGGTCGAACAGGCCAAGTACGGTAAGGCCGCCGCGGATTATCAGGCGACGCTGTCGTTCCTGGAGAACCGCGTCAACAGCATCCGCAAGGCACTGAAGGGGGAGTAACCGACCATGGCCATGTCCATCGATAATATTTTCGGCATCGGCGGCACCGCGCTGCACGCGCAGATGATCCGTATGAACACCACGGCATCGAACCTGGCGAACGCCGGTACTACCGCGGCCACCGAAGATCTTGCTTACCGCGGCAAGCGCACCGTCTTCAAGGCCATCATGGAAGAAGAGCAGGCGCATGCCGGCGCACCCTTCGTGGGCGGCGTGAAGATCGACAAGATCGTCGACGACACCAAGCCCATCCCCAAGGTCTACGACCCGAACAACCCGCTGGCCGACAAGGATGGCTTTGTCTATCAGGCCAACGTCAACGAAGTGACCGAGATGGTCGACCTGATGGCCGCCTCGCGCTCTTACCAGAACAACGTCGAAGTCGTTAACACCGCGCGCGAACTGATGATGCGCACGCTCGACATCATCAAGGCCTGAGGACTAAGCGATGACCACCGCCACTGATACCAGCAGCAGCCTGCCGTCGAACCTGCTGACGACTGCGCAATACAAGAAGCAGCAGGAGCAGGCCGCGATCAACGGCAAGAGCGACGAGATGGGGCAGACCGCCTTCCTCACCTTGTTCACGACGCAGCTGAAGAACCAGAACCCGCTGGACCCGATGGAGAACGAGGCCTTCGTAGCCCAGCTCGCGCAGTTCTCGCAGCTGGAAGCGACGACCAAGATGTCGACCAACATCGACACACTGGTGAAATCGCTGTCGAACTCGCAGATCTCGAATGCGTCCAGCCTGATCGGCAAGACTGTCTCCATCGCCGACGGCAAGGCCATCAAGAATGGCAACCCGGTCGAAGGTCTGGTCAATCTCGAGAAAGATGTCGACGGCATCACGCTCAAGGTATTCGATTCGAAAGGCAATCTGGTCCGCACCGGCCAGATCGGCGCGCAGAAGAAGGGCGACTACCCGTTCACCTGGGATGGCCTCGACAACAACGGCAACGAAGCCGCGAATGGCGTATACCGCGTCGAGGCGACCGTGACCCGGTTCGGCGCCAGCAGCAAGGCGCCGGTATCGACCATGGCCTATGTACGCAGCGTGACGACCGATGCCACGACCAATGACATGAAGGTCGAGCTCGACGACGGCACCCAGATCAGCATGTCGGAAGTGAAGCGCATCGGCAATTGATGCCGGCCACCTCCGACACCCGACCCGACATTCACCAATAAAAACGCAGCCCTACGCTCCAGGAGAAGCATAAATGTCCTTCTACACTTCGCTGACCGGCCTGAACGCAGCGACAGCCCAGCTGTCCGTTACCAGTAACAACATCGCCAACGTGGCGACCACCGGCTTCAAGCGATCGCGTGCCGACTTCGGCGACATCTTCGCGACCTCGCCGCTGCAGAAAGCCTCGTCCGTCATCGGTCAGGGTGTGGCGCTGAAACAGGTCAGCCAGGAATTCAGCCAGGGCAACATTCAATTCTCCGCCAACTCGCTGGATATCGCGATCACGGGCGACGGCTTCTTCCCGCTGAAGTCCGCCGACGGCCTGCAGGACATCTACACCCGTAACGGCACGTTCATGCTGAACGACTCGTACAACGTGGTGAACTCGGCCGGCCAGGCACTGATCGCAGCGGCGGTTGACTCCTCCGGCAAGGCCGACCTCGAGAACCTGTCCAAGCTGCTGATCCCGCGTAAAACCACCGGCGATGCTGTCGCGACCTCGGAAGTGCAGCTGGGCCTGAACCTGCCGGCCGATGCGAAAGTGCCGACGCTGCCGTTCGACCGCAACGACGACACCACCTACAACAAGACTACCGCCGTCACCGTGTATGACGCGGGCGGTAACGGTTATCTCGCTACTGTCTACTACCGCAAGACCCAGGTCGCGACACCGGAAGATCCGACCAACAAGTGGCAGACCTATGTGTACATCGGCGACACCAAGCTGCAGGAAATGCTGATCCAGTCGTCGGACAAGAAGACGGGCGAAAAGCAGTACGTGAACAAGTATGGCGAAGTGCGCGCGGAAAGCGCGATCCCGCCGCAGGACATCGCGCGTGGCGTGACCAAGCTGTACAACATCGATGACCTGAAGAACCCGATCGCCTCCTCACCGGCCACCGTCAAGAGCGGTAACCTGTCGCCGACCCTGACCGGCGAATGGAAGGCCGGCATTGAATTCCCGGCCAAGGTCAATTCGCTGGTGTCCGACAACCCGACCCAGGGCGCGACCTTCCGCGCGCCGGTGAATGCGGCCGGCTACACTTTCGCGACCCGTGCCAAGCAGACCGCGAGCGACGAGACCAAGATCACGACCAAGGTGCAGTACACGCCGGATGCCGGCACCAGCGACTTCTCGCTGGCGCTGGGCCCGACCGGCGGCACCCCCACCACCTACACCGGCGCCACGCTCGACGAGCTGGTGGCCGACATCAACGCCGGCACCGATTTCCAGGCCACGGTCGCCAACGGCAAGCTGACCGTCGAGATCAAGGGCACGACCGAAGACATCGACACCGCGACCCCGCCGCAGCTGCAATCCAGCGCCAGCACCAACCCGCTGCCGTTCGACCCGACCCTGACCGAGAGCATCCTCGACGCCACCTTCGAGCCGTCCACCGATGCGAAGAGCTTTATGTTCAAGGTTGGCAGCGATACCTACACCGGCGATACGCTGGCCGATATCAGCTCAGCCATCAATGCCGGCGGCAAGTACCTGGCGACCGTGAATGCCGGCGCACTGAAGATCGAGCTGACCGGCGCCAACGGCGACCCGACCGAGATCGACGCCGGCTACAAATTCACCGCCATCGAAGACGAGCCGCTGACAGCCGGCAGCCTGCAGGAACTGGCTGACCTGATCAATGCGCAAACGGCGCTCGACTACACCGCCAGCCTGAACGCGCAGGGCGACCTGGTCGTGCTGCCCAAGGACAGTGCCGTGGCCGTTGACGGCAAGATCTCGCTGCCCGAGTTCTCGATGACGGCCTCGTTCAATGGCACCGGCGACTACCTGCAGGCGACTTCGCAGTCGAAGTCGGCCATTACCTTCAACGTGCCTTACCTGTCCGGCAACCTGACGCTGGACCTGGATGGTACCCAGTACCCGACCACGGCGGCGGCCGACATCGATGAACTGGCCACTGCGATCAATACCGAAGTGCCGCAAAAATATGTGGCCACGCTGACCCAGCAATCGGATGGCAGCAAGACCCTGAAGGTCACCATCGCCAACCCGACCACCAGCACGCTGAAGATCCCGCCGAACACCTCGCTGACCGCGCGCTCGGTGGGCGTGGACGACAATCCGGAAGGCATCGTGTTCGACCTGAAGGTTGACGATTCCACCGACCCGGTGACGATCGACCTGTCCTACCTGTCCGAGCTGGCGTCGACCAAGAAATTCACCGGCGTCGAGATCGCGCGCGAAATCACCAATGCGATCAACAAGGCGTATGGCGATGAAAAATACTTCGACTTCACCAGCCTGAAGGCCGCCGAAGGCGACACCTCGGCACCGGTGTTCCGCCTGAAGGTGGGCGACCAGGAAAAAACCATCTCGCTGGCCGAGAACCGCTACGGCATCGGTGACCTGTCCAAGGTCAAGCTCGACGATGCGATCAAGGCCATGCAGGCGCAAATCGACAAGGAAACCGACTTCCCGGCCAAGGTTACCGTCGGTTACGACCCGGTGCGCCAGAGCTTTACCTTCAAGGCGGCTGACGATGCGGTCGTGACGATCCGCTCGGCGACCACGGCGCGTAACGAGCTGTTCGGCCTGACCAACGTCGAGACCGCGATCGATGGCAGCACCGGGACCTGGGGCGCCGCCGTGCTGCCGAACGGATCCAGCATCCTGAACGAATCCGAGCGCCGCTATGGCGTGGAAGTGAAGTTCGACGAAGCCAACAACATCTTCACCATCAGCTCCGGCACCACCGGCGATACCTCGAGCATCGAGATCTCGCGCGCGTCGGCGATGGCCAATGCCTTGTTCGGCTTCCAGCGTTATGAAGAGCCGGCCACGGTCGATACGTCGTCGACGCCGCTGCGCGGCATCACGTCGGAGCCGGCCGTCCTGAACGGCAACACCATCGGTATCAACCTCGACAACAAGTTCCGCGTCGATGCGTCGAACAACCAGTTCGTCGTCACCGTCGACAACGTGACCGGCCTGATCACGATGCCGGAAAAGGCGGATTACACGATGGAAGAGTTCCGTGGCGAACTCGAGCGCCGCATCAACTCGCTGGCCGACAACTTCGGCCGCACCGTATCAGGCGTGAAGGTCGATATCAACACCACGCCCGGTACCAACAAGAAATTCTTTACCTTCACCACCGGCACCACCGGCGACAACTCCTTCCTGAAGGTGTCGGCCAACTCGATCTGGGGTTTGTCGGACCTGGCATCGGCGCGCGGCACCACCAGCAAGTGGATCGAACCGCCGCAGGCCAAGAACAACGACGGCTTCCCGCTGTACGTGGACCGCGACGGCATGGAAACCTCGGATCCGGGCACCTTCTCGGAAGATGAGACCCGCGATCTGTGGTCGCCGATCTTCCTCGACAAGGGTGAGCTGACCTTCGACACCGCCGGCAAGCTGTACTCGCCGCTGGATGCGATTGCGTTCAAGTCGACCACCATCGGCGCCTCCGGCGCGACGCTGCAGTTCTCGATCGACTATGCCTCGTCGACCCAGTACTCGTCGCCGTTCTCGGTGCTGAAGCAAGACCAGAACGGCCGCCCGGAAGGCGACCTGATCGGTGTGGATATCGGCGATGACGGCCTGGTCTCGGCGTCGTACTCGAACGGTACGCAGAAGTCGCTGGCCAAGATCGTGCTGGTGAACTTCGCCGCGCCGACCGGCCTGCGCCAGATTGGTGACGCCAGCTACTACGCGACCTCGAAGTCGGGCGATGCGAAGTACGGCGAAGCCGGTTCGGCCGGTTTCGGTACCGTGCGCGCCGGCGCGCGCGAACGCGCCAACGTCGACCTGACCAACGAACTGATCGAACTGATCACGGCCCAGCGTAACTTCCAGGCCAACGCGAAGGCGATCGAAACCAACAACACCCTGACGCAGGCCATCATCAACATCCGCAGCTAAGCGGTGTTGAGCCTGAATTGAGCCTGTAGAGAACGGAGACCGACATGGACCGCTTAGCCTTCACAGCCATGGCGTCGATCAATGAACGACGCCTGCTGCGCGAACAGCTCAACAACGAGCTGGCGAACGCGTCCACGGTCGGTTTCAAAAAGAGCTTCGACAATGCGATGGTGGCCGTCAAGGCCAAGGGCGATGGCTGGGACACCCGCATCCAGCCCTACATCGAGAAGATGAACGCGGTGTCGCTCGAGCCCGGCCACCTGATGGCGACCGGGAACCGGATGGATATTGCGCTGCAGGAGCAGGCCGTGATGGGCGTGCAGGCCAAGGATGGCACGCTGGCCTTCACCCGCCGCGGCGACCTGCACCTCAACAGCGAGGGTGTGCTGGAGAACGGCTCCTACCACCCGGTGCTGAGCGAGGATGGCGGCCCGATCACCATCCCGACCGGCTTCGAAGTCAACATCACCGCCGAAGGCGACGTCTATGCGCGTAACCCGGCTCAGCCCCTGAACGAGCCGCCCGTACTGGTTGGCCGCATCATGCTGCGCGACGCCAGCGCCATCACGCTGCAGCGCCGCCCGGACAGCCTGTTTGCCCCGTATCCCGAGAACGCGATCGCCAACGGCGACTTCGCGAACGGCCCCAAGCAGCCGAAGATCGTGCCTGGCGCGCTCGAGAGCAGTAACGTCAATGTGGTCACCGCGATGGTCAAGCTGATTGATTTCTCGCGCTCTTTTGAAACCCAGGTGCGCACCATCAAGGAAGCCAAGTCGCTCGACGAGGCCGGCGCCAGCATGCTGAAGGCACGCTGAGGCCAGATTTAGCCGCATCTAACCCCTCTTTGCCCGCCCGGAGCGGCAAATCCTTGCCGGCCCAGGCCCCGGAACCCGGGCAGGGTGGGGTGACGGAAGTCCGGGCACGCAATTTGCAATAAGTCGGAAAACGCGACACTAGAGAGGGAATCATGGACGCATCGATGTGGGTAGCCAAGACGGGCCTGGACGCACAGCAGACCCGACTGACGGTCATCTCGAACAACCTTGCGAACGTCAATACCACGGGCTTCAAGCGCGACCGCGCGATGTTTGAAGACCTGCTGTACCAGAACGTCCGACAGGCCGGCGGCCAGACCGCCGCTGCGACCCAGGCCCCGACCGGCCTGATGCTGGGTACCGGTACGCGCGTGATCGCGACCGAGAAGATCCACGCGCAGGGCAACATGATCAACACCCAGAACGCGCTCGATATCGCAGTCGCGGGCGAGGGCTTCTTCCAGATCCAGCAGGCTGACGGCACCACCGCATACACGCGCGACGGCACCTTCAAGCTGTCCAACACCGGCCAGCTGGTGACCAACCTCGGCCAGCCGCTGGTACCGGCGATCGCGATCCCGGCCAACGCCTCGTCGATCACGATCGGCCAGGACGGCACGGTGTCGGTGGAGCTGTTCGCCGGCGGCGGCGCGCAGCAGGTCGGACAGATACAGCTGGCGCGCTTCGTGAACCCGGCCGGCCTGCAGCCGCTTGGCGACAACCTCTACAAGGAAACCGTGGCCTCCGGCGCCCCGGCCGTGCTGGTGCCCGGCACGCAGGCCGCCGGAACGCTGCGCCAGGGCATGCTGGAAGCGTCGAACGTGAACGTCGTCGAAGAGATGGTGAACATGATCGAGACCCAGCGCGCGTATGAAATCAACTCGAAGGCGATCTCGGCTGCCGACGGCATGCTGCGCTTCCTGAACAACAACATGTAAGGCGGCGCGTGGCGCGGCGCTCGCTGAATGAGCGGGCCAGGCTGCGCAGGCGCATGTGGAAAAAGGATGAAGACGATGAAGCTGATCAAGCTGAACAGGGGAGTGCCGACGTGCGCGGCCATCGCCATGTCCGCGCTGCTGGCGGCCTGTGCGGGCCCGATGCCGGTGGCGATGTCGCCGGAATTCACGCCGGTGCAACCGCTGCCGCGCGACGTCAATCGTCCGGCGACCGGTGCCATCTTCGCTTCCGATAACACCGACATGTGGCAGGCCCGTCGTCGCGAGTATCGCGTCGGTGATGTCATCACCGTGTTACTGAATGAATCGACACAGGCCGCCAGAACTTTAAACAATGAAACCAGCCGCGAGTCGTCGAACAACGCGGTGCCGAGCGGACTGAGCACGCAGCTGGACCAGTTGCTGCCGTCGACCTCGGGTATCAAGACCGATGGCGCAAAGATTTCCAACAAGGGCAAGGGCGTCGCTGACCAGCAGGCTTCGCTGACCGGTTCGATCGCAGTCACCGTGATCGAGGTGCAGGCCAACGGCAACCTTGTCATCCGCGGCGAGAAAAAGCTCGCGCTTTCCGAGGGCGGCGAGGTGATCCAGGTGGCCGGCATCATTCGTCCGGATGATGTCAGCGCGATCAACACCGTGCAGTCGCGCCGCCTCGCCAATGCACAGATTGTCTACAAGGGTTCGGGCGACCTCGCCAATGCGACCCGCGCCGGCTGGGGTACCAGCCTGCTGTACAAGTTCTGGCCGTTCTGACGCCGCGACTAACGAAACCGAATAAAACGACGGAGCTGATCATGATCTCTCGCTTCTTCCTGATCCTCGCGACGGTGCTGGTGGCCGTTGTCGCCACGCCGCCCGCGCACGCGGATCGCGTGAAGGACCTGGCGTCGGTCGCTGCAGTACGCACCAACCAGCTGGTCGGTTACGGCCTGGTGGTCGGCCTGCAGGGTACTGGTGACGGCGCCGATGTGTCGCTGACGGTGCAGACCGTGCGCGCGATGATGAACAAGATGGGCGTCGGTATGGACGGCCCGCTGACCGACTTCGAACGTGCGGTGTCAGCGGCCGGTCGTCTGGACGTGAAGAACACTGCCGCCGTGATGGTGACCGCTGAACTGCCCGGCATGTCCAAGCCCGGTCAGCGTATCGACGTCAACGTGGCCACGCTCGGCAAGGCCAGCAGCCTGCGCGGCGGCACCCTGATCCTGACCAGCCTGCGCGGCATCGACGGCGAAGTCTATGCGCTGGCGCAGGGCGTGGTAAACACGACCGGCATCGACGCCAACGCGGCCGGCTCGAAAGTTGCGATCGGCGTGCCGACCTCGGCGCGCATTCCGAACGGCGCTACCGTCGAACGCATTGTCGACAATCCCTTCGACAAATCCGAATTCGTCGTGATGAACGTGCGCGAGCAGGACTTCACGACCACGCGCGCCATCGTCGACGCGGTCAACAAGACCTTCGGCGCCGGCACCGCGAATGCGCTGGACGGCATGTCGATCTCGGTGCGCGCACCGGCCGACATGTCGCAGCGCGTCGCCTTCATCAGCATGATCGAGAACCTCGACGTGGTGCCGGGCGAAGCGCCGGCCCGTGTAGTCGTCAACTCGCGCACCGGCACCGTCGTCATCAGCCGCAACGTGAAAGTCAGCCCGGCCGCCGTGTCGCACGGCACGATTTCGGTCGCGATTGCGGCCACCAACGAAGTCAGCCAGCCGGGCGCATTCTCGAATGGCACGACCCAGGCAGTGCAGAACGCGAACATCGCCGTGAACGAGCCGAACAAGCCGATGTTCCTGTTCCAGGCCGGCGTGGACCTGCGCCAGATCGTCGATGCGATCAACCAGGTCGGCGCCACGCCGTCGTCGCTGATCGCGATCCTGGAAGCCTTGAAGAGTGCCGGCAGCCTGCGCGCCGACCTGGTCGTGATCTGACGGATAACGACCTCCACCTGAACCGAGACCCTTCACCGCATCCGAACTGATATGGCAGACAGCCTCGACAGCCTCGGCACCGCCACCCCGCAGTCCGCACTGGACTTTGCGGGTCTCGGCGCTTTGCGCGGCAAGGCCCAGCAGAAATCGGACAAGGCCACGCGCGAGACCGCGACCCAGTTCGAGGCCATGTTCATCCAGGAGATGCTCAAGTCCATGCGGGCCACGGTGGAAAAGAACGACCTGATGGGCTCGGATACCGAAAACCAGTTCCAGGACATGTACGACCGAGAACTGTCCATGCAGATGGCCAAGCGTGGCGCAATGGGCGTGGCCGACATGATCGTCAAGGCCGTCAACCGCAACCAAGGCCCCCAGCCGGACTTCAAGGCCAAGGCCGAGCCGATGCCGCTCAATCCGCCGCCGCAGCCGCTGGAGATCCAGCGCAATGCGCCGTCCATGAAACTCGAGCGCCCGGCGCGCTTCAACCTCGACCGCAACCAGGCATCGCCGCTGTTCGGGAGCGCTGAATGAGTGACTTGCTGAGCATCGGCAGCTCGGGCGTCGCCGCCTACCAGCGCGCGCTGTCGACCGTATCGAACAACATCGCCAACGTCGGCACCGAGGGCTACGTCCGCCAGGAGACCTCGCTCACCGAGACCATGCCGCGCCAGCAGGGTCGCGTCTATCTCGGCACCGGTACCGCCGTCACCGCGATCAAGCGCGCGTATGACCAGTTTTTGGAGGCGAACCTGCGCAACAGCACCAGCGAGCTGAGCACGCAAGGCCCGATGGTGAACTACGCCAACCGCGTGGTCGACATCCTCGGCAGCGAAACCATCGGCCTGCCGGCGGCGCTCGACCAGTTCTTCGCGACCGCGCGTTCGCTGTCCACCGACCCGTCGTCGACCATCCTGCGCCAGCAATTCCTGCGCGATGCCGACAGCCTGGCCGGCCGCTTCAACGAGCTGTCGACCCAGGTCGCCGGCGTCGATACTGAGACCCGCGAAGCGATCAATGCGCGTGTGGCCGACATCAATACTCTGGCCAGCCAGATTGCGACCGTCAACAAGCAGCTGTCCAAGCACCCACTGGTGGACCGCCAGCCACCGGACCTCTTGGATCAGCGCGACCTGCTGCTGAAAAAGCTGTCGGCGCTGGTGAAGGTCAATGTGACGACCCGTGCCAATGGCGCGGTCGATCTGACGATCGGCAATGCCACCGGCGGCGCAAAGATCGTCGAAGGCGACAGGTCGGTGCCGCTGGAAGCGCGTTTCGATGAAAAAGACCTGTCGCGGGTTTCCATCGTCGCCGACCCGTACAGCAAGACACCGGCGGATGTGGTGGGTGTGTCCAGCGGAGAGCTGGGCGGCCTGCTGGGCTTCCGCGAACAAGTACTGCAGCCGACCTTCACTTCGCTCGATTTCCTGGTCACCACCTTTGCCGGCGAGATCAATGCGATCCATCGCAACGGCATCGACGTCGAGGGCAATGTCGGCCGCGACCTGTTCCAGATCGACCAGGTCACGAGAACCGATCCTGTCAGCGGGCAGTCGGTGAAGATCGATCGTCCGTCGGCCGGCATCAAGCTGGCCATCAATGACGCCAACAAGGTCGCTGCGGGCGGCCTGTTCCGCGTGATCGAGAACGCGAACAACCTGTCGGGCGCGGACGCGGCACTGAGCTTCTCGCCCAGCTACGCCGACCCGCTGCGCGTCAAATCGCTGTCGCAGGTGCTGCGCAACAACCCGGACCCATCAGCCGGCATCGCCGCGCCGCGCGACTGGCTGCTCGGCCAGATTCCGATCGGCGCCGACAACTGGTCGCTGTTCCTCGACAATGCCAGCAGCAAGCAGAACGTGCAGGTCTTCACGCGCGACGGCCGCCAGCTGCTGGGCGCGCCGGTGACCGACGATGCGACGCTGCGCTCGCTGATGACGACCAAGAATGGCTTCGTCGCCGGTTCCACCTACTCGTCGGATTACCTGAACAAGTCGGGCGACAACGGCTACAAGCAGATGTCGATGTTCTATGGCCTGATGTCGAAGCCGATTTCGCAATATGACCCGGCCACCCGGTTCTCGATCGAGCATGATGTGGTGCCGAGCACCATCGAGCATATCGAGGTGGTGGGCTCGACGATTCCGGCCAACCAGACGTACATCGGCGCGAACCACCTGACCATCAATGGTCGTTCGCTGCCGGCGCTGTACCCGACCCAGCCGGCGCAAAGCATACAGGCCAGCGACATCGCCGAATGGATGAACCGCGCTGCCGAAGGCCTGAACCCGCCGATCGCCGTCAATGCGATGACAACCACGCCGGATATCACGCTCGACCCGACCGCCGGCGCCTACATCAATGGCATCGCCATTCCCGCGCAGGCCGGCCGCACGCTGGCGGACCTCGCATTCCAGATCAATTCGCAATACGCGAACGAGACCAATGTCGTCGCCACCGTCAATGCCGCCGGTACCGGCCTGGTGCTGAAGAATGCAGATGGTTATGGCGGTAATGACATCCGCGTCGGTGGCATGGATGCCAATGGCAATCTCACGACTGAAACCGCTTACCGCGGCAAGCTGAACTTCGGCGATGACTATGCCATCACCATCGGGTACGGTACCGATGGCGTGGCTGGCGACCTCGACTTCCTCGGCACGCCGGAGGGCAAGTACTACACCGGCCTGATGCCCATCGTGCCGATGTCGGCTGCCATCGCCGGTGCGCGCATCCCGTCGAATGTGGATGCGATCGCCGGCAATACCCTGACCCTGAACGGCAAGACGCTTGGTGCGCTGGACTACAACCGCCGCCTGAAGGTGCCGGACATGGTGGGCTGGCTCAATGGTGTCGGCTCCACGCTGGAGCCGCCTGTCGTGGTCACCGGCTCAAACGAGCTGCGCGCGTTGGCGAAGAATGTCGAGGATGGACTGGACAAGGGTCTGCCGCTGCAGATCAATGGCGTCAAGATCACCGGCAGCAATGCCAACGGCAGCTTTGCATCGGCCGAGGACGTGGCCGCCGCGATCAACGAGGCCGACACCGGTCGTGTGGTGGCTCCCCAATCCATGCAGAACCTGTCGCGCAAGCTGTCCGTCAATGGCGTGAACATTACCGGCAGCGGCGTCAACGGCACCTTCACGACCCGTCAGGACATGGTCGATGCGATCAATGCGCAGACCAGTGGCACGGGCGTCACCGCCAGCATCGACGCGAGCAGCGGCGAGATCACCTTGTCGAACGCCGGCTCGGCCAAGGCAGGCGAGGATATTGTCATCGGACCGCTCGACGAAGGTAATGCGCTGGGTATCACCGGCGGCACCTATTCGAAAGTCTTTGCCGAGATCGATGCCGATGGCTCCATGCTGGTTCGCAACGGCAGCGGCGCCGACATCACGATTTCCACGCTCACGGGCGGCAGTAATGTGCTGGGCCTGGGCAATGGCACCTATCGCGGCCAGCTGAACATGGCATCGACGGCCGAGATCCGCATGGGCTTCACCGATGCACACACCGATGACGGCGCGGCCGAACTGGCCAAGCTGGGCCTGCGCACCGGCGTTTATATCGATGGCGCAGCGCAGGAAGACTTGCTGGTGTTCGTGACCGAAGGCTCGGGCACGGTGGCCGGCAGCTTCGATGCGTCGATGACGGACCCGGCCTCGCTGGACAAGCAGCGCATTGATGCGCTGCGCGGCGAGAAGTACGACATCACGTTCACGTCGGCTAATCATTACCAAATTACGTGGACCAACCCGGCCAATGGCCTGGTGACCAAGCTGGCCGAGCGCGACTACGACCCGAAGGCCGGCATTGTCTACCAGGGCGTGTTGCTGACACTGAATCGCGCTCCGATGGCAGGCGACAAGTTCGTCATCGATGGCAACCAGGACGGCACCGGCAACAACGAGAACATGCTCGACATCGTCGCGCTGCAGACCCGCGGCTTCATCGGCGCAAAAGGTGGCAGCGGCGGCAAGACGATCTCGCAGGCCTATGAAGAAGAGGTCGGCAAGGTCGGCAACTTCTCCAGCCAGGCCACGATTGCGCAGAAGGCGCTGCAGGTCGTCAACGACCAGGCGGTCGAGGCGCGCGACAAGGTATCGGGCGTGTCGCTCGATTCCGAAGCCGCCGACCTGATCCGCTTCCAGCAGGCTTACCAGGCGAATGCGAAGGCGATGCAGATGGCCAATGAGCTGTTCGATTCCATCCTGCAGGCCGCGCGCTGAGTGCCGCGTTGATTGACAACGACGATTGAATAAAGCGATTCAACAAGACGAGATGCGACCATGACCCAGATCTCGACCACCCTCAAGTTTGATCGCGCCATCCAGCAGATGGGCGTGACGCAGGACCGTTTGTCCAAGACCCAGCTGCAGCTGTCGACCACCAAGCAGGTTCTGAAGCCCAGCGATGCACCGGACAAGTCGGCCGAGATCTCGCGCCTGAAATCGGCGGTCGATCGCCAGAACAGCTACATCGACACCATGAAGCAGGTGCAGGACAAGCTGTCGCAGCAGGAGTCGGCGCTGGACGCGGCCACTGACATCATGGCGCGCCTGAAGGAGCTGACCGTGCAGGCGGCCAACGATACCTACCAGGCCAAGGACCGCAAGTCGATCGACGTCGAGGTGCGCGAGCTGCGCGACCAGTTGCTGTCGCTGGCCAACACGCAGGACGTGAACGGCAACTTCATCTTTTCGGGCACGCGCGTGGGCAAGCTGGCGTTTGCGGCCAACGAGCAGGGCCGGGTGGTCTACCAGGGCGACCAGACGATCGTGGCGGCCGGCATCGGCGACCAGAGCATGGTCGACACCAACCGCAGCGGCACCCGTCCGTTCGACAAGATCGTACGTACCGATGACACCGGCAAGCCGGTGCCGGTTGGTTTCTTCGAGGCCATCCAGGACCTGTCGGCTGCGCTGCAGGCAAACGACACCCGGGGCATCACGCGCGCCGTCGGCGAGGTGACGACGATGCAGGATGGGCTGTCGAACAGCCTCGCAGCGATCGGTGCGGCCGGCAACAAGATCGAGAACCAGCTCAACGTGGCCGACGAGAACCTGCTGCGCATGAAAGAGGTGTTGTCAAATGCAGAAGACGTCGACTACACCGAGGCAATCACGAAGATGAACAAGGACATGCTGGCGCTGGAAGCAGCGCAGAGCAGCTTTGCGAAGATTTCGCAGCTGAACCTGTTCGACTACATCAGGTAAGGACTCAAGGATTTCGAGACCGCGCCGATGAATACCGATTGAGCGCCACCTTCGAACAAAGACCATGGCCACCACCTCCGTCAGCTCTTCGACCAACGCCGCTACGACTGCCGCCGAGATCCAGAAGGCGAACAAGTCGGCAGCGCAAAAGCTGCTGTCCTCCCTGAACGCCGGTTCGGGCGTGGACACGGCGTCGCTTGCGCAGAATCTGGTCGATGCGGAGCGCATTCCCAAAGAGAATGCGATCAACGCCAAGATCGCGAAGAACGAGAGCAAGGTCAGCGGCCTGTCCGCAGTCATGTTCATGATGAGCGAGTTCAAGGCCCGGCTGGGCGATCTCAAGGACAAGACCAGCTACAACGCGCTGACCGCTTCCAACAGCAACCCGACGGCATTGAACGTCACCACGACCAATGCGGCGATCGCGGGTTCTTACAATGTCAACATCGCGTCGCTGGCCAAGCCGCAGCGCAGCGTGTCGAATGGCTATGCGGCGTCGACCACGCCGGTCAATGGTGGCTTGCCGTTCAACCTGACGCTGGGCGCGAACAAGCCGGGCGTGGCCACCGGGACGACGGCCAATCCGTCAACCGCGACCGCGAAACTGGTGGCGCCGGCCTTCAGTGCTGCCAACCCGCAGACGACGGATTTCAGCAGCTTCTCGATCACGATCGATGGCAACCCGATCAGCTTCACGCCGACGCCCGCTTCAGCCGACCTGACCGCGCTCGCTTCCGACCTGCAGCGCCAGATACGCGCGACGGATAGCACGATCTCGGTCAGCGTCGACAGCGGCAATTTGGTGTTCAGCTCGACCGACCTGTCGAAGCGGATCTCCGCGATCTCGCTCACAGCAGATCCGGCCGTCACCGACGCGTCGACCGGCACCCAGTCGGTGCCGCCGGCGGCCACCTTCATGGCATCGTTGTCCAACATCAGTTTTGGCAGTTCGCCATCCGTCACGGATTTCAAGGCATTCTCGATCGTCGTTGGCGGCAAGCAGTTCAACCTGAAACCGGCGCCTGCCAGTGCCGACCTGAATGCCTTGGCAGCCGACCTGCAAAAGCAGTTGCGCGCGCTGGATGGCACGGATGAACTTTCGGTCACCGTCAGCGGCACCTCGGGCCTTCAGTTCCAGTCGTCCAATTACAGCCGCAAGATCACCGCGCCGACCTTGTCCCAATCGGCGGTGATTCGTCTGGATACCGGCGCCGACGTGGGTTCGCCGACCGCCTCCGGCAGCGGCATCACCGGCGTCAAGTTCGGCACGATGCCGCAGGTGACAGACTTCAAGTCGTTCACGGTCAAGATCGGGGACAACGTCCGCACCATCATTCCGGCGCCCGATGCACCGACCTTGTCGGCGCTGGCAGCCGACATCCAGAAGCGCCTGCGTGTGCTCGAGGGCAGCGATGATGTGACCGTCACGGCCATTGGCTCGGACCTCACCATCAAGTCCAAAAGCGGCAAGGCCATCGCCAATGCCGCGCTGACCCGCACGACCTATGCCGACAGCCCGGACGGTATCATTGCCGCGATCAATGACGCCAACCAGGGCGTCAAGGCTGAACTGGTCAACGATGGCAGCGTCGGTACGCCTTACAAGATCATGGTGACCGGCGATTCTGGCGCCAGCGAGGCATTCACGCTGAGCTCGAATGCGTCCAGTGGCCTGGCCTTCGCGACGTCGGCCGACAACCAGGCCAGCGATGCTGTGCTGACGGTCAATGGGGTGCAGTACACGCGCAAGTCGAATACGCTGGCGGACGTGATCAGCGGTGTAACGCTGGAACTGCGTTCGACCACCGCTTCGGCAGCCAGCGTGTCGCTGACCCAGGACACCAGTGCGATCAAGGAAAAGATCAAGGCCCTGGTCACCGCGTATAACGATTTCGATAACATCATCAAGGAAACCACCGATCCGAAATCGTCGCTGGAGACCTATGGCAAGACGCTGGTCGGCGACCCGACCGTCAAGATGGTGCGGCTGCAGGTACGCTCGATGTTCCTTGGCCAGTCCAGTACCTCGGGCTCGGGCGTGACCAGCCTGGGCGACCTTGGCTTCAAGACGGACCAGAAGGGTGTACTGTCGCTGGACGAGACCAAGCTCGACGCTGTCCTGAAGAGCAATTACGCCGACGTGGTGAAGGCGATGACGGGCAACCAGAGCAATATCAGCTCGCTCAGCACGCAACCGGCCGGCATTGCCGGCGATACCTTCCGTCGCCTGGGCAAGCTGCTGGAACCCAGCGGTCCGCTGCAGTCCAAGTCGGACAACGCGACCATTGAGAACACCAAGTACAACGGACAGCTGGAAAAGCTCAAGGCCCGCATGGAGTCCATGCTGGAACGCTACACCAGGCAATTCTCGCAAATGGAAAGCCTCGTGGGCAGCGTGAACTCGCAGAAGACCAGCCTCAAATCGACCTTTGAAGGAATGATGGCGGCGTACACCAACAAGTAATTGATCACGCGCGGCAGCCTCGTCGCGCGATGAAGTTATCACCCTGAAAACAAAAATATTTTCAGCGGATCCTAAAGTTTCAACTGCTCAGGCCGACTTCCGTGACTGAACGGGTGGGTTTTCCATTTCTCCGCCCGGAAAGGATGGAACCTATGGTCTCAGCAATTCAATCCAGCGCCGCGCCCCCAGCCTCGATCCCGAACCGGGTAACAGTATCGGCTGCGCGCGACTCGGCTGCGCCCGCTGTCGCGGATGCGCGGGCTCCTGTCGTCATGCCGCCCCCCAAGGCGGAAATCAACATCGACACGGAAAAGATGCGCGCAAACCTTCAGGAAGCGATTGGCCGCATCAATGAAATGATGCGCGATGGCGGCCGCGGCCTGAACTTCAGCATGGACGAACGACTCGGGCGTCCGATCGTCCTGGTCCGCAACTTGGAATCCGGCGAAGTCATTCGCCAGATCCCCAACGAGGTCGTGGTCAAGGTCGCGCACAGCATTGAGGACCTGAAGGGCATGCTGCATAACGAGGCAGCCTGATGCCTGATGAAGGCAAGCTGAAAGATTTCTCTCAAGTTTGTAACCCGAGTGCCGATTTTCGAAAACGTGGGGCAGGTGAGCCCCAAGTTTCAAATTGAAGAATGCAGTGGACTTTAAAGGAGAACCACCATGTCCGTCATTAACACCAACCTGAACGCGCTGGTTTCGCAAGAGTCCTCGCGTGCTTCAAATCTGAAGCTGTCGCAGTCGATGGAACGCCTGTCGACCGGCAAGCGCATCAACTCCGCCAAGGACGATGCCGCTGGTCTGGCCATCAGCAACCGCATGACCGCGCAAGTCCGCGGCATCCAGATGGCTGTGAAGAACTCGAACGACGCGATCTCGATGACCCAGACCGCCGAAGGTGCGTACGGCCAGGTGGGCAACATCCTGCAGCGTATGCGTGAGCTGGCTGTCCAGTCGGCATCGGGCACCATGAGTGCCGGCGACCGTTCGTCGCTGCAGCTGGAAGTCGATCAGCTCAAGCAAGAGATCGACCACATCGCCAAGACCACCAACTTCAACAACATCAACCTGCTGGACGGCACCGCGAAGAAGGTCGTCATCCAGACCGGTGCCAACCAGGCCGACAAGATCGAGATGGGCTTTGACTCGGTCAAGACCAA
>JACCDW010188178.1_pt1 | contig 35381 bp, 33 predicted proteins | sample 7449781 | NCBI WGS metagenome assembly JACCDW01 (sample SAMN15323449, study PRJNA562643) | freshwater metagenome | isolation source: river surface water | place: USA:Blue River Watershed | collected 2017-08-18
CTCAACAGGACCATCTTATCCTCGTACTTCACCATGGTCCGCGAAACGCCGCGTTGGAGCGCGTTCTCGACGTGCCCCATGCACAACCGCACATCGGACTGGCGGACCAAGCGGCCCTTATGGCGCTGCACCGCCGAGACCGCTTCGGCCACGAGGAATTCATACGGACAAAGGTTGCCGCTGCCGGGGAAATTCAGCGCGATGACCGAGTGCTGATCGCGGAGGCGGCGGTCGAAGCCGTGATTGCGACGACGGAGCTCCTGGACGTCGGACCATTTCTGGATCATCGCACCCCAACCGATGAAGGAGCAGATGACGAGGACGGCGGCGACGGCCAAACCGGCGCTGTCCATCTGACGGAAATACCAAAGGGCGCCCTTTTCGGCCTCGGCTGCCAAGACGACGGGAAGAACAGTGAAAAGCATCGCCCATTAGGCAATCCAGCGGGAGCACGGCTTCAACCTGAAAAGGTTTGGAGCACGCTTGAAATACGCCCCGCGCAGGGTCAGTCTGTTCCTTGATGGCTCAACGCCCGTCCCAGTGCCAAGGCTGCACCCAGCCCTGCTCCACCTACTTCTCCCTCGTCTCGGGGGGCAAGGTCGAGTCGTTCGGCTGTTGCCAAGCCTGCCCGGTCGTGACGGCCCCGGTCGCCGGCGGCTTGCTCCCCTCCATCGCGCTGGGCTATAAACTGACCGTCCCCAGTCCCACCGGTCGTGGGCGGTGCCCGTCTTGCGGCTTCCGCTGGCAGGACTTCGAACGCACCCACCGCATCGGCTGTCCGAGCTGCTACCAAGCCCACACGGAACAGGTTCTGGCGACCATCGCCCGCCTGCAGCCCGGCATGGCCCACCTCGGCCGCCGTCCCCAGGTGTCCGCGGCGGACCGCCTCGCCAAACTCGCCGCCTGCCAAGCCTTGCTGGCGGAGGCGGTCAAAGAGGAAGACTTTGAGTCGGCCGCCGCGTTGCGCGACCAGATTGCCGCCCTCGAAGCCGGCAAGGCCGCCCCGTAAGCCCAACCTTACGCGTTGCCCGCCCGGCGGGAAGCACCAGTGTGAGGCGACATGAAGCCCACGGTCTTGCTCACGAACGACGACGGGATCGGCACCGCCTTTCTCCATGCGCTGGTGGCCGCCTGCCAAGCCGAAGGCTTTCGGGTCATCGTCGCCGCCCCCGCGGGCGAGCGCAGCTGGATCGGGCGCGCCTTCAGCCGCCACCGTGAGGTCACCGTGGCGGCCTACCCAGGCTTGGGCGACGAGGCTTGGTCGATCGACGGCACCCCCTCCGACTGCGTGAACATCGCGCTGGGGCACCTGCTCAAGTCGAAGCCCGACGTGGTGCTGTCCGGCCTCAACATCGGCTTCAACGCCACGATGCCGCTCTGCCTCAGTTCCGGGACCTTGGCGGGCGCGACCGAAGGCACGGCCTGGGGCATCCCCGCGGTGGCCTGCTCGCTCGACCTCGAGCAAAGCATCTTCGAACGCGTCCACCGGACTTCCGCCGAATGCCCGGACGAATTGCGCCCCCACCTCGAAGCCGCCTGCCGGCATGCCGCCCGCTTCGCCAAAGCCTTGGTGGGCCAGCCTCACCGTGGCCTCGAAGTCCATAGCCTCAACTACCCCGCAGGCGTGACGGAGGCGACCGCCATGGAACGGTCGAGCCCAGCCTTGGTCCGCCATGGCTCCCTTTTCCAGCCCTCGGCGCTCGGCTACCGCTTCGCATGGAACGACGGTGACGCCATCGAGGCAGGCCAAAACAGCGACCTCGCCGTTTTGGAGCGAGGTCGGATCAGCCACACCTTATACGACTTCAGCCAAGTCGGCCGAAGCTAGGCACGGGCTCAGTGCGCGTGGTCGTCGGCCGCACCGGCGCCCGCGAGGACGACCGGCAGGATGAGCACGAGACCGGCGATCCCGCCGACCGACCAAGCCTTGGTGAGGCCGTGGTGGGTGAGGTAAGGCTCAAATGCGATGAAAGTGGCCAGCGCCCAAGCACCGGCATGGGCGATGAAGACGAGGAGGCCGTTCTTGCCCGCATCATTGGCGCGACGCTGCAGCACAATGGAGAGGAAACCAGCGAAGAAGATGGCCGAAATGATCAGGAGGAAAACGGCGAAAGGGCTCCACAGGGCTTCGGCCTCATGCTTGATCTTGTCGTGCTCCTTGGCGGCGGCCGCTAGGCCTGCTTTGTTGGCTTCGGCCAGGGCGGCCTTCTCGTCGAAAGCCTTACCCTTGGCGGCGGCCTTGGCCTTGGCGAAGGCCTGATCCTGGGCCTTTTGGGCGATGGCCTTCTCTTCGGCATGGATGGCCCCCTGCGGCAGGGAATGGGTCATGTAACCGAAGCTCAGCCAGGAGAGGCCCGAGAAGACGACGGTCAGGAAGACAAGGTTCACCAGGAAGCCGACGCGGCTCAGGGGCTTGGTAAGGTCCAGCGAGAAGGTCATAGGAAGGAGGCGGCAACCTAGGGGAGCCGGCCAACCGTGCAAATCCAAACTTGGAAAGCCGGGCCACTGCCTCCTGATTAGGCAGCAGCATGGCCTCAGACCTTCCCGAAACCGTCCTTTTTGACCTCGATGGAACCCTCGTCGACAACTTCGAGGCCATCCACCGGTGCTACGATGACGTGATGTCCATGATGGGACTGCCCGGCGTCACCCTGGAGCAGATCCGCCGGGCCGTCGGTGGCTCCGTCAACGTGACGGTGGTCAAGCTGGCCGGCGAAGCCAACGCCCCGACCGCCACCCGCCTCTTCCGCGAACACTTCCCGTCCGTGATGTACCATGGCCTGCGCGTCTATCCGGGTTGCGCGGAAATCCTCCATGCCCTGCGGGCGCGCGGCGTCCGGACGGCCGTCTACACGAACAAAGACGAGGAGAACTCGAAGAAGATCATGGCCCACCTCGGGTTGGCCCACCTCTTCGACGGCATCTTCGGGACGAACGTCCACCCTTGGCGCAAGCCGCAGAAGGAATTCAGCCACTACGTCTTGAGCACGCTGAAGGCCGACCCGCGCCGCACCGTGATGGTCGGCGACTCGCCGTTCGACATCGAGACCGCCCGCAACGGACAGCTCGCCGCGATCCACTGCGTCACCACCGGCAGCCACACCGCCGAGGAACTCGCGCCCTACCGCCCCGACACCGTCCACGCCGGTCTCGCCGAACTGCAGAGGGAAATCTTCGGTCTGTAAGGGATTGCTTCGGCCGAGCACGGGCGGAATGATGCCGCCACGCATGTCACCTCCGCGCGAAGATCCCCGCGGGCCCGAAATCAAGCTTTCGGGCGTGGTGGAGCGCATCCTGTGGTTGGATGAGGAGACCCACTTCACCATCGCGGAACTGAGCCCGGAGGCCGGCGACAAGACCATCGTGCTCGGCAACATGACGGGGCTGCAATGCGGCGAGACGGTCGACCTCGTCGGCTTCTGGGAACGTCACCCGCAGCATGGCCCGCAGCTGCGCGTCAAGAGCTTCACCTCACGGCTGCCCTCCTCGGTCCATGGGATCCGCAAATACCTCGGCAGCGGCCTGATCAAAGGCATCGGCAAGACCTACGCCGACAAGATCGTCGCCAAGTTCGGGGTGCGGACGTTCGACATCATCTCCAATCAGTCCGCCCGCCTGCGCGAGGTCGACGGCATCGGCCCGGGACGCGCCAAATCGATCAAGGCGGCCTGGGAAGACCAGAAGGCCCTCCGCGAGGTCATGGTGTTCCTGCAGACCTACGGCGTCACGAACGCCCTCTGCCTCCGCATCGTGAAGGCCTACGGCCAGGACGCCAAGAAGGTGCTCACCACCGAACCTTACCGCGTGTGCCGGGAGGTCGAAGGCGTCGGCTTCAAGACCGCCGACAAGATCGCCCGCAACCTCGGCCTGCCCACCGCGGGTCCGCAGCGCGTCGACGCCGGCATCCTGCACAGCCTCGAGGAACTGGAAGGCGAAGGCCATAGCGCCTACCCCGAGGAAGGCTTGCTCGAAAAGTCGACCGAGCTGCTCGAGGTCGACCGCGCCATCGTGCAGGATCGGATGAAGGTCCTGATGAAGGAAAACGCCGTCGGCGTGCTCGACACCAAAGGCGTTCGGCTGCTGCAGCTTCGTCCGCAGGAGAACGCCGAGCGTTCCATCGCCACGTCCATTCGCCGCCTGCGGGCGACGCCGAGCAGCCTGCCCGCCATCCACGCCGAGAAGGCGGTGGCGTGGGCCCAGGAACGCGCCGGCTTCGGCTTCTCGGAAGCGCAATCCGCGGCGGTCATGATGGCCCTCCGCAGCAAAGTCGGCGTGCTCACCGGCGGGCCGGGTACGGGCAAGACGACGATCCTGAAGGCGCTGTGCGACATCCTGGTCGCCAAGCGCGTCCGGGTGCTGTTGGGCGCCCCGACGGGCCGCGCCGCCAAGCGCATGCAGGAGGCCACGCGCGTCCAAGCTTCGACCATCCACCGGCTGCTGAAGTTCGATCCGGCCGCCGGAGGCTTCACGGCCAACGCGGAGAACCCGCTCTCGGCCGACTTCGTCATCGTCGACGAGTCCAGCATGCTGGACACCAAGCTCGCCGCGGCGTTGCTTCGCGCCATCCCCGGCACGGCCCACGTCCTGCTCGTCGGAGATGTGAACCAGCTCCCGTCCGTCGGCGCCGGCAACGTCCTCGGCGACCTCATCGAATCCGGCGCCGCCGAGGTCACCCGGCTCGACACGGTCTTCCGCCAAGGGGCCCGCTCGGGCATCGTCACCGTCGCGCACGGCATCCTGCACGCGGACACCAATCCGCCGCCCCTCGTCGAGGACCCGACCAAACTCGATTTCACCCAGGACATCCACTTCGTCCGGGCCGACGACCCCGAGGCCTGCGTGCGCATGGTCACGCGGCTCTGCTGCGAGATCCTCCCGAAAGCCCTGCGGTTCGACCCGCTGCGCGACATCCAGGTGCTCGCGCCGATGCACAAAGGCACCGGCGGCATCCAAGCCTTCAACACGGCCTTGCAGGAGAAGCTCCGCGGCGCCGGCGCCCGACCGGGCCGGATCACGATCGGCGACAAGGTCATCCAGACGCGCAACAACTACGACAAACTGGTCTTCAACGGCGACTTCGGGGTGGTCCTCGACGTGCAGGCCGAGAGCGGCGACCTCCTCATCGACTTCGACGGAACCCGGGTCGAACTCGAACGCAGCGAACAGGGCGACCTGCATCTGGCCTACGCGGTCAGCATCCACAAGTCGCAGGGCTCCGAATTCCCCGCCGTGGTCGTGCCCTTGCTCCGGCAGCACAGCATCATGCTGGCCCGGAACCTCGTCTACACCGCGGTGACGCGGGGCCGCAAACAGGTCATCCTCGTGGGCGACCCCACCGCCTACGCCATGGCGGTGCGGAACGCGTCGGATTCCCGACGCATCACGGGCCTGTTGCCGCGCCTCAGAGACGAGGCCTGATCAGACGCGGACGCGCAGCGTCCCGCGGGTGACGCCCAGTTGGTTCAGCACCTTGAGGTCGTTCCAGAGCTCGGTGCCCGTGATCTCGCCGCGCAGGAGGGCTTGGTAGCGCTCCAAGGTGCGGGTGACGGTGGCGGCGTCTTCGTCCACGAATTCGACGCGGAAACGCCGCACGCCCAAAGCGAGCAGCTCGGTCGCGTATTCGGCGCCGGTCTGGGCGCGCGAGTTGTACAGCGTGTTGCGGCAACCGGCGTCGGCTTTGAGGATGTGCTCGGCGCCGACGCGGTCGCGCAGCTTCACCCGGTGCTTCTCGCAGGGGCGGCCGCAATCGCGGTAATCCTTGCCCTTCGAGAGGAAGGTGCAGAACACGCAATGCTCCATATGGAACATCGGCATGTGCTGGTGCAGCGTGACCTCGAACCAAGCCGGCGGGGCGGACTTCAGGAGCGCGGTCAACTGGGCGGAGTCGAGGTCGTACGAAGCCGTGACCCCTTCGAGGCCGTGATGCTTCACGAGCCATTCGGCCGCGAGGCCGTTGGCCACGTTCATCGAGAAATCAGCCCGCCGCCGGCGCCCCGCGAAGGCCCGCAGGTCGTCGTGGTTGCGCACGAGGTAACCGTCGGCTTCACAGGAGAGGACGATCTCGGTGATGCGGTCCTCGCCCTGCTTGTGGACGCGCGGGCCCATCGCCCAGAACTCGACCTTGCGGCCGGCTTCCTGCTCGTAGGCGCGGACGCGCGCGACGGCGGCGCGGAACTTCTTGGGGTCCTCGAACTCCGCGTAGATCACGCGAGCCCCCCACGCCAAGGCGGGTTCCAGCTGCTCAGGCTCACGGATGACCGTGATGATCTCGGGCTTCGGCAAACTCGCCGGGACAACTTCCGCGGGGACCTGCCAAGCCGCGTCGTCCTGGGGCAGCAACGTCCACGCGGGCGGTTCCTGGCGGAGCTCGGTGAGACGCTCGGAGAGCTCGCGCCGGAGGCGGTTGAGTTCGCTGACCGGGATGATGAGCGCGCCTTCGAGGTCCGCCTGCAGGTCGCCGACCTCGTAGCCGGTGTCGCCGAGGCGGCCGAGTTGGTCGCGCAAGGTGGCCACGTCCATCGGACGCTTCTCGGCCTGGGCGCAAGGCATGGCGGAATCGGCGGCGACGACATGCCCTTCGCCGTCGTTGAACTCGACGCGCAGCGGCTGGCCGAGGCGGCCGATGACCTTGACCGAAACCGGCCGACGATAGTTAGGCCGCTCGCGGTCCCACGAATCATGGAGGCGCTTGTCGAGTTCCTGGTCCTTCGTCTTCCAGAGCAGCGCACCGGGGGCGACTTGCGACCAGTCCACATCGGCGCGACCGAAGCGGACGAACGTCAGGCCACCGCGGGCCGGCTCCAGGCCGTGCACAAAGCCACCCTGCTCGCGTTCGGCCGGCTTGCCTTGGTCGAAGACCACCCCGTCGCCGGGTTTCAGCGGGCCTTCCAGGCGCATGGTCACGCCGTTGCTGGCGACATCGACGACCGTGCCGAGCAAGGCGCCGCGCTTCTTGCCGAAGCGGGCGTGCACGAGGCGCTGGTTGTCGATGCCCCGCAGCCAACCCGTATGGAGGCCACGCGAGAAAGTCATCTGCATCGCGTAGTCCTCTTCGCGGCGGACCTGTTGGGCGGCCTGATCCGCGTTGCCCCCTTTTTGGAAAGCGTCCCAAGCGGCATCCACGGCCCGGCGGTAAGCCTTCGTGATCGCGGCCACGTATTCCGGGGACTTCAGGCGGCCCTCGATCTTGAGCGACTTCACCCCGGCGCGGATCAGATCGGGCACCACCTCGATGCCCGCCAAGTCTTGCGGCGACAGCAAGTACGCCTTGTCGCCGAGCGGGCGGAGCACGCCGTCGACGACGAGTTCGTAGGGCAAGCGGCAGGCTTGGGCGCACTCACCGCGATTGGCGGAGCGACCGCCGAGCGATTCGCTGGTCAGGCACTGGCCCGAATACGCCACGCACAAAGCACCGTGGACAAAGACCTCGAGGTCGAGCGGGGCGCCCTTCGCGCCTTGTTCGACCTGCAGCTTCTCCATCTCGGGAATCGACACCTCGCGGCCCAACACCGCGAGCGACGCCCCCAGCTCCTTGGCGTAATCCACGCCCGCCGCGCTCGTGACCGTCATCTGGGTCGAGGCATGGATCGGGAAATCCGGGGAGATCCGGCGGATCAGGCGACAGATGCCGGCGTCTTGGACGATCGCGGCATCGACCCCGGAGGCGATGATCGTGCGCAGTACGCGGGTGGCCTCGGCGAGCTCCTCGGGGAAAATCAACGTGTTGAAGGTCACATACCCCTTCACCCCACGGCCATGCAGGTAAGCCATGAGGCTGGGCAGGTCGGCCTCCTCGAAATTGTGGGCCCGGACGCGGGCGTTGAAGCGGCCCACCCCGAAGAAGATGGCGTCCGCCCCGTTCTCGACCGCGGCCTTGGCGCAATCCCATTCCCCCGCAGGCGAGAGCACTTCGGGCTTACGGAGGACGGGCTGGAGGGAGGCGGCGGGCACAGCCAGACAATGAAGCGGTCCGGCCCAGCAGGGGAAGCGAGAAAGATTGCCCCGAAAGTACCACGAGGCAAAAAGAAGGGGTACCCCCATACGGTCGTAATAGCACGGCATGTTTATTATTCACCTCATCGTAGTCGTATTTGCCCTTTCCAGGCTCAACGATCGTCGCACCCGTGGCTCCGATGTTCTGCGAGGTGCGACCAGCCCTAGCATCGGAGAATCCCTCCCTCTCACCAAGCCTGGCCTACGGGAGAAACTCGCAGCCATGGAGCAGCTCGAAGCCTCCTTGGCAAAGAACGCTGCCGACTTCCGCTACACTTCCTGGCTGATGCTCATCCGTCTCCACTTCGGCGTGGAGTGGCTGGCTATCGCGACTCTCGGGCTGTGCGGCTGGCTCTACAGCGTCCTGAGTGATTTAGGCCATCCTGGCCATGGCTGGGCGACCCTCGGAGCCACGCTGGCCCTCCTCGCGCCGGCCGTGGTGCTGGCGACCTCCCGGCGGGTCGAGCGGGAGGCTGAACCCAAAGGCCTGCGAAAACTCCTGGCCAGGTTCGACCTCGCCGACGTGCCCGCGAAGCATTTCGCGCTCCTCCCCATCGGAGCGATCGCCACCCAAGGCATCGAGTTACTTACGAGCACTGAGGCCTACATGGCCAGCACCCCCTTCTTGGCCGCTACCAGCTGCCTGCTCCTCCACGCCGTCTCCCTCCAGGCCTCGGGCCTCTTCCCGTCCTACCCTTCGAACACTGACCGCACCTACGAGGTCAACGAACGCAATTGCCCGCGCCTGTTCGCCCTCGTCCAAGAGGCTTCACGCCTCACTGGCCTACCCATGCCCCGACGTGTGTACCTCGCCCAGACGTCGTCGATGGCGCACGTCGACACCTATCGTTCGCAACGCGACCTGTTCAAAGGAGGCATCACCGAATTACGGCTCGGCCTCCGGCATCTCCTGACGCTCGACCAAGAAGAATTGCGGACACTCGTCGTGCACGAACTGCGGCACCAAGCCCACCGAAGCGCGCTCCGCTCTGCGCTGATCACAACGATCAAGAAGCTGCGAGGGCGCGCCGAGTCGGAGAACAAACCGGAGCTACTCGCCGAGGCCGAGCAACTGGAGCTGCGCCTCTGCTGCCTCATCCGCGCCATCGAACGGGAATCCGACCGCGCTTCCGCAGGGATCGACGGCCCGGCGACGGCGCGATGCCTCGCGCGGATTCACGCGTACGATTTGGCCTACGAGGACTTCTGGGAGAACCTGCACGGGTTCATCCTCCGCCACCCCACTCCACCCGGCGGCCCCCGGAAAATTGAGCTCGAACGGGCGAAAGAACCGGACTTCTCGGCCAAGCTGCGCTTCGCCTATAACGCGGCTCTCCTCCATCTGACCTTGCCGGGCTCTACCCACCCGGAGCTCAGCGACCGACTGAAAGCCATCGGACAACCTGCGCCGGCGGAACCTGGCCAAGCCTTTGGCCCACCGGCACGCGACCTCTTGGACGTCGGCGCCGAAGCCTTCCTCCAGCGCGTCGAACAGGAATGGGTCAGCCGCTGCCGCGCCAATTGGCAGCAGCAGTGGGCCGACTACAACGCGCAGGCCAAGTTGCTCGACACGCCGCAGGCGGACTACGACCGCCTGACCCCTGAAGAACTACGCAACCTAGGTAACCAACTCTGGACGCTCCGGTCGCCCGCCGCCTCGCTGCAAGTGTTCGAACGCCTGCACGCAAGCAAGCCCAAGGACGAGGAGGTGACCTACTGGACGCTGCTCAGCCGACTGGAAGCTGGCACCCCTGGAGCCGAAGACGCGATGGTCACCTTCGCCAGGGCCCACCCCAAATTCCGATACGGCATGACCCAGGTCGCCATCCGCAAGAAAATGGAGGGGAAGGACGAGGAAGCCGCCGGCCTCTGGCTGGAGTTTCTCCTGCTCATGGACGTGATCGCCAACGATAAGCTAGAACGAGAAACCCTCCAGGATAACGACCCCATCCTTGAGCATGACCTGACCCCCGAAGACCTGGCCAAGCTCCAAGGCATCTGCATCGACTATGGCGTCATCCGCTCGGCTCATGTCTGCCGCCGACGGCTGCGCCACATCCCCAACCCGCCCGAGCATATCATCATCGTCAAGTTCGGGGACCATCCGGATGGCCGCTACCGCAGCGATTTCCTGAAGCACCAGACCGCAGCGACCGAAGCCCTGAGGTCGGCATGGCAAGGCTCCATCGGCGCCCTTTGGGTCCTACACGACGAGAAGATGCCCCTGATCGCCCAACGGGCCCGCGGCCTGCCACGCTCGAAGCTCCACGGCTGACCGCTTCCAGGATTGCCCCCGGGGCGTCCGCCCTCTTTGCTGGGGTCCATGGCCGACAAGCTCGAAGAAATCTTCCGGATGCAGGAAACGCTGAACAAGCGCATCGGCGTCGAAACCGCCGGCATGACCGAGGAGGAGAAGATCAAGTGGACCCTCAACTACCTCCGCGCCATGCAGCAGGAGATGGCCGAGCTGACCGACTCCGTCCCCTGGAAGTGGTGGGCCAAGTACCAGAAGTTCGACGAACAGAACGCCCGCGTCGAAGTCATCGACCTCTTCCACTTCCTGATCTCGATCGCCCAGGTCCTCGGCATGTCCGCCGACGACGTCTACCAGGCCTACCTGAAGAAGAACGCCGTCAACCACCAGCGGCAGGACACCGGCTACGTCAAGAAGGACGAAAACGATTCCCGCCACATCTAAGCTTACCCCGCCCCATGTCGACCCGCTCCCCCGCCCGCCGTGGCTTCACGCTCATCGAGCTCCTGCTCGTGATCGCGATCATCGCCATCCTCGCCTCCCTCACCTTCTCCCTCTTCAAGGCCGCCAAGAACGGCAACAACAAGGCCACCGCCAAAGGTGAAATCACGGCCCTCGCGACGGCCTGTGAAATGTACAAGAAGATGTACGGCGACTACCCTTGCCGCAACACGGGTGGCCTCGCGGGCGGCGACGATCCCGGCTTCCGCAAGGACCTCTTCGACCAGCTCGTCGGCCGCAAACGCCTCGTCAGCACGGCCCTCAGCGGCGGCGGCAGCGCCGTTGCGCTCCGGAACTTCAACGATGCCACCCTCCCGGGCGGCTCCAACCGCAAGATGAAGCCCTTCCTCAGCGTCGGGGCGGTGGCCTCCAACGACGACAAGTCGCTCGGCCTCAACGACTGGACCGGCGGGGCCGCGGCGGCCTTTGAGTTCCGCGACCCGTGGGGCAATCCGTACGACTACCGCTACCGCATCCTCCCCAGCGCCACGACGGCGATCCAGAACCCGACGACGGGCCTCTATGCCGAGCCCTTCAAGTCTTGGCTCTCCCCTGGCTTCCTCATCGTCAGCTGCGGTGCGAACTACATCGAACCCACCAATCCCGAGGATGCGCCCAGCTTTGGCGACTATTGGGATGACTCGGGCGCCAACCCGATGTCGAAGACCGGCATCGTCCCGGCGAACTACGGCGAAGAGTCCAACGAGGCGGGGCCGTTCCGCTCGGACAACATCACCAGCTGGACGAACTAAGCCGACGGACCGTCCGGCTGCGGGCGGAGCCAGTGGACCAAGCCTACGCACACCAGCCACGCCAAAGCGGCCGTGGCCAAGGTGTGTGAGAGGAAGTGTTCGCCCCGCGCGATCTGATAAAGCCCCATCCAGAGCCCCAGCCCGAGGCCGAGCCAGAGGCCCCAGTGGCGGCGGGCGCGAGGCCAGCACCAGTAAAGACCGAGCAAGGCGAAGCCCCCGCTCGCATGTCCGGCAGGAAACGCATTGCTCGGGTAGCCACTCGGCTTCGCCTCGAAAAGCAGCAGGTGCTCCCAAGTTCCGCCGTACAGCTTCAGCGCCAGCGGCGTGGCCATCTGACTGACGGCCCGGAGCTGGGTGGCCACGATCGAAACGGTCGCCAGGCACAGCAAGGTGAACCAAAACAGCCGCGAGACCCGTCCGGTGAAGGTCGCCCGCAATGCCCGCACCAAAGTCACGAGCGCAAACAGGATGATCAGGGCCTTGGGGCCATCGTAAGCCAACCACTTCCCCCACGGGTTATCATGCGGGATCAGCCAAGCCTGACCGTCCCAGAACAACCCTTGAAACCACAGATCGACCGTCTCACCACCGAGACCCGGCACGCCGAAGAAGACCACCACCCCCGCGACGGCGAGGCACGGCCAGAGGAGCGATGGGCGCTCAGCGCTTGGGATTGGCGAGTCCACCTTGGTTGAAGAGCTGGTCGGTCCCCTGATAGAATTCGATGGTCTGCTGGAGGGCATCGTCATCACCCGCCGCGGGCACGCGCGGGGCCAGAGCCCCCGTGGCGAGGTCGGCCTGATACTGGGTGGCGTTGCGGACCGGTTTCAGGACCGTCAATAAGCCGTCCCCGCGCAGCATCGCCACCTTCTGGTAGTTGCTGATGAAGGCCCGCGGCTGGTAGCCCGGCTGCAGGACATCCGTACCCACGAAGCGCGACGTGTAGGGCAGGTTGAGCAGACCGAGCACCGTCGGCGCCATATCGATCTGGCTCATCATCGGATCGAAGCGGCGGGCGTGGATATGGCCGGGGGACCAGATGAACAGCGGGATCTCGTATTTGCGGATCTCCAGTTCACGCTTGCCGGCGACCGAAGCGCAGTGGTCCGCGACGATCACGAAAACCGTGTCCTTGAACCAAGGCTTGGTGGCGGCGGCCTTGAGGAAGGCGCCGATGGCGTAATCCGTGTACGCCACCCCACCCTCGCGATTGACGAGCTTGGGGTCGATCTTGCCGGCCGGCCAGGTGTACGGACGATGGTTGGAGGTCGTCATCACGAAGTGATGGAACGGCTTGCCGGCGGCGTGCGCCTTGTCGGCTTCCTCCAGGGACCAGGCGAACGAATCCTCGTCGCAAGCCCCCCAGGCGTTGGCGAAAGTGGGCTTCTTGCCGGCTTCCACCTGCCGCGGCAGATCGACGAGACGATAGCCGTTCGCCCCGAAGAAGTAATTCATGTTATCGAAGAACCCGTCGCCCCCATAGATGAAGGCGGTATCGTAGCCGGCCTGCTTCAGCACCGAACCCAGCGTGCAAAGGTCCTCGCACCCCTTGCGACGCAGCACGGACTGTCCCGGGATGGGGGGGATGGAGAGAGAGAGGGCCTCCATGCCGCGCACCGTGCGCGTGCCACCCGCATAGCAATGGCGGAACCAGAGCGAATCCGTGGCGATGGCATCGAGGTTGGGCGTCAAGTTCTTCGCCGCGTAAGCCGGGTCGCCGTAGCAGCCGAGGAACTCGGCGCTCAGGCTCTCGATGGTGATTTGGATGACGTTCAAACGACGGGCGGGGCCCGCCGGCTTGATTTCGCGCGTGATGCCCTCGGGCTTATCCGCCTGCAGGCGCTTGGAAAGGCCGGCAACCGGGTCGGACTTGGCCGAAGGATAGAAGCGCTTCCATTCCAGCTGGTTCGCCCAGAACGCCGCCAAGAAGGAATATTCGCCGTTCTTGGCGAGCTCGGTGTCGTAGCTGTTGGCGAAGTTCGGCTGGGGGTCGCCCATGTGGCGGAAACCCGCGACCAGGCGTTCGCCCACGCCGGTATGGACATTGGAAGCCGCCTTGAGGTCATGACGGCCGACGGCGTAAGCATAGACCAAGACCAGCAGCATGGGCGTGCCCATCCAAGCCAACGTCCGCCAGCGGGGCGTGCCATCCTCGACGGCCCCTTCGGCCCACAACTGCGTGCAGCCCAAGCGAGACCAGATGAAATAGAAACCCGCGGCGACCAGGAGCACCGCCGCCACGATGAGCGGGAGGTTATAGGACTCCTTGATGTTCTTCACCACCTCGGTCGTGTAGATCAGGTAATCGACGGCGATGAAGTTGAAGCGCACGCCGAACTCCTCCCAGAACAGGATCTCGGAAACCTTCCAGAACGTGAACAAAAAAGCGCCGAAGCCCCAAGCGGGCAGAAGTACCCACCGGCGCCAGAACGCTCCACCGATGAGGCTCAACCCGGCGAACGGCAACGTAAGGAACCAAGCCATCAGCAGGTCGAAAAGGAATCCGATGAACAAGGCAGCGAAGGTCGGTAGCCCCCAAGACACCTCACCGGCCGAGGCCAGCAAGAAGCCGAGCCGCAGCAACGTGCCGAGCACGAGGTAAGTTAAGGCGAGTAGCCAGGTGCCACCTTGACGCGTCCGGAAGTTCCGAAGAAGCAATGCTTTCACGCAGGGAAGATGCCCGCAAAGCCCAGCAGGGGGCGAGCCTTTTTGGAGGTCGACGCCGCCGTTGGACGGTTACTTTTCCGGCACTTCATCGATACCGGAGCCGCCCCACGGATGGCAGCGCCCGAGCCGCTTGAGCCCCACCCACACCCCCTTGAAAAACCCGAACCGCTCCAAGCTCGTGGCCATATAGCAGGAGCACGTGGGATAGAACCGACAACCCGAACCGGGGATCAGGTGCAGCGGCTTGGAGAGGAACTTTTGGTAGAAGGCCACCGCCCCCAACGCGCATCGGGCCAACCAAGATGGTGGTGGGACGCTCATTCCGGCCGCGGGGACGCCTTCGCCACGGCTCCGGCCACGGCGACGGCATAGATCCGGCGCAAGTCCTTGAGCGGTTTGCGCAAAAGGCTTGGACGGGCGATGAGGACGAGCTCCCAGCCCACCGGCAAAGCCTCGGGGTCAGTCCGGAAAAGCTCGCGCGCCAGGCGTTTGGCCCGATTGCGGTTCACCGCCAACGGAATGGCCTTTTTGGCCACCACCACGGCGAAGCGAGTCGGCACGCCTTCGGCCCCCGCTTCGGCGGGGCCGACATTCAAAAGAAAAGGCCCGCAGTCGAGCCGCGAGCCTTGGGAGCGGAGGCGTTGGAAATCGGCCGAGGCGCGAATCCGACGTTCCCGCGGAAGACGCATGCGCTTACTTCCAGGAAGCCGTACCGAGGCGCTTGCGGCCGATCTTGCGACGAGCAGCAATGACCTTGCGACCGCCCTTGGTCTTCGAGCGGGCGAGGAAACCGCACTTGCGGGCGCGGGAGATTTTAGAAGGGCGGTAGGTGGGTTGCATGGCTTTTGAAGGGGATAGCCAAGGACACCCCGCCCAGCCTGTCAAGCCCCACGCTTCCCGGCTTGGCAGGAGGCCTAAGGGCGGAAAAGATGGGGGAATGAGCCCCGAAGAAGGAAAGAAGCGCCCCCCTCCCCAGCGCGCCTACCTGAACCAGGAGTTCATGAGCAGCCCGCAGGCCCGGACCATTCGGGTCATGACGGAGCTCACCGAGCCCCACCTCCGGTTCAAGAAATACAACGTCCGCAACACGGTGGTCATGTTCGGTTCGGCCCGCACCCTCCCCCTGGAGCAGGCCCGGGCCCAGTACGACGAGGTCAAGGCCCTCATCGCCCGCGGCGAGTGCTCGGGCGCGGAATGCTCCGCCCGGTTGCGCATCGCGGAAATGAACCTGCGCAGCGCCCCTTACTACGAAGCCTGCCGCGAACTCGCCTTCGAAATGACGAAGTGGTCGCTCACGCTCCCGGAGTGGCAGCGCTTCTTGGTCTGCTCGGGCGGCGGCCCCGGGATCATGGAGGCCGCCAACCGCGGCGCCTTCGAAGCGGGAGGCCGGTCGGTCGGCTTGGGCATCGCCCTGCCCTTCGAACAAAGCCACAACCCTTACATCACGCCGGAGCTCGACCTCGAGTTCCACTACTTCTTCGTCCGTAAATACTGGTTCCTCTACCTCGCCAAAGCGATGGTAGCCTTCCCGGGCGGCTTCGGGACCTTCGACGAGCTCTTCGAAATGATGACGCTCATCCAGACGGGCAAAACGAAGAAGCACCTCCCCGTGCTGCTCTTCGGTTCCGAATTCTGGAAGAAACTCCTGAACTTCGAAGTCTTCCACGAGTGGGGCATGGTCTCGCCGGAAGATCGCGACCTGTACGTGCACGTGGACTCGGTGCAGGAAGCGCGCGACACGCTCATCAGCATCATCACCGAAAAGTACCTCAAAGATGGCCACGAGCCCAACGACTGAGGGGGTGTTGGTCGCTTGGACGACCTTGCCGAGCAAAGAGGAGGCTGAAGCTTTGGCCGCCGGCGCGGTGGCGGCACGCCTCGCCGCCTGCGCACAGGTCGAGGGTCCCCTCCGTTCCCACTTCATCTGGGAAGGCGTCGCCCAAGCCGAGGAGGAGCACCGCCTGACCTTCAAACTCGCGGCCGCCCAGGAAGCCGCCTTACGCACTTGGGTGCACAGCCGCCATCCCTACGCGGTGCCCCAATGGCTGGCGGTCCCGGCCACCTACGTCAGCCCCGCCTACCAAGCCTGGGTGCTGGGCATTCGCTGAATCTTCATGACGACCCATACGCTCGAAGCGCTGCTTTACTTCCTCCTCGGGCTCGGCCTGCTGGGGGCCTGGACTTATGAGTACCTCAAACGTCGGCGGACGAACGGCCCCGAAAGTTTCTGGCCCGGCACCTCGAGCGCGCCGTGGCAAGCCTCGGTCTTGATCGGCGCGGTGATGCTGCTCATCACGGTCGCGGAAACCGCGGTCGAGCATCGCTTCGGCGTGACCGCCCAACAGTCGATCATCGCCCCTTCCTTCCTGCTGGCGATGCTCGGCGCCTCCGTCGTCGAAGAAGCCGTCTTCCGCGGCTTCACCGCTCCGAGCTATTTCGGCGGCCGCAAACTCCTCGCGCTCATTCTCATCGGCTCGCTCGTCTTCAGCGCCATCCATGGGTTCGACCTCCAAAGCACCCAAGGCCGCATCAGCGCGATCTTTTCCTTCCTGACTTCCATTTGGCTCTACTTGGCCCGCTTCAATCCGCTGAATCCGGAGCGCTCGCTCATCCCCTGTTTTACGGGACATGCCGTGCGTAATCTCGCGGTGTTCGGAATTAAATGGGCACAAGGCTTCATAAACTGGAGCTAAGGAATCTTCCTCCGCAAAACCGTTGCAACAGAGAGACGTTTGGGGTGTCTTAAACGCACCCCCATGAATACTCCCGAAAGCAACAACCGTCGTGAATTCCTGAAGCTCAGCGCCCTCGCTGGCTTGAGCTTTGGCCTTGGTGCCATCCCGACCGCCGAGGCTGCCCCGGACCCCAAGAACCTGAAGCTCCAGAGCGCCAACGAGATTGGCGTGACCCGCCCACGTCCCGCCGGCAACAAGCCCGTCTGGGATCTCCAGACCAAGCCCCTCCAGAAGGTCCGCTGCGCGTTCATCGGCCTCTCCCGCGGCGCCACGCACCTGAACTCCGCGCTGAACATCGACTTCGCCGAAGTCGTCGCCGTCTGCGACATCAACCAGAACCGCGCGAAAGGCGCGGCGGCCAAGGTCAAGGCCGTCACCGGCAAGGAACCCGCCATCTACATGGAGAACGAAGACTCCTGGGAACAGATGGTGGCCCGCGACGACATCGACGTCGTCTACATCTCCACCCCTTGGGAGTGGCACGTGCCGATGGCCGTGAAGACCATGGAATGCGGCAAGCACGCGTTCATCGAAGTCTCCGCCGCCGTCTCCGTCGACGAGTGCTGGAAACTGGTCGACACGTCCGAGAAGACGCAACGCCACTGCGCGATCATCGAGAACTGCTGCTACGGCGAAGAGGAGCTCTTCGTGCTCAACATGGCCCGCCAAGGGTTCTTCGGCGAGCTCAAGCACGCCGAGTGCGCCTACATCCACGACCTTTCGCAGAACGTCCTCTGGCAGCTGGGCAGCGAAGGCGGCTGGCGCCGCAACTACCACACGTTCATGGACGGCAACCTCTACCCCACCCACGGCCTCGGCCCGGTGGCGCAGTACATGAACATCGGCCGTGGGGATGCCTTCAAGTTCGTGGTCTCGGTCTCCTCGCCCGAGTATAACCTCACCAAATTCCGCGACGCCAAGAACCCGAACAAGGGGAAGCACAAAGACGAGAAGTACGTGTGCGGCGACATGAACACGTCGATCATCAAGACGCAGCTCGGCCGGACCATCATGATCCAGCACGACGTGGTCAGCCCGCGCCCGTACTCGCGCATCAATGCGCTCTGCGGCACGGAAGCGACCTTCTTCGGCTACCCGGGCCGTCTCGCCGTCGACGCCGCCAACCCACACCCGTCCGTCAAGGGCATGAAGCTGAACTCCCACAGCTGGCTCCAGGACGAAAAGCTGGCGGCCTTCATGAAGGCCAACGCCCACCCGCTCATCAAGAAGGTCGGCGAATCCGCCAAGAAGGTCGGCGGCCACGGCGGCATGGACCACGTGATGAACTTCCGCTTGCTCGATTGCCTGCGCCAAGGCATCACCCCGGACATGACCGTCTACGATGCGGCCGACTGGTCCGCGATCCTCGAGATCTCCGTTCGCTCGGTGAAAGACGGCTCGATGCCGATCCAGTGCCCCGACTTCACCCGCGGCGGCTGGAAGAGCATCAAGCCGCTCGGCATCGTCTCCTAAGCGCCCCTCCCAGGCAACGCACCAGACCCGGCCACTTGGCCGGGTCTTTTGTCGATGGGCCTCCCTGGGGCGTGAAGCGGTCTTGCCTGCCCTGCAGCGGCGCCAAAGACTCCCGGCATGGGCTCGCCCACCGACCTCGCGACTTGGACCGCAGGTCTCATCACCCGCTCGGGTGAAGAGACCGAACGCGCCGCCGAGGCGTTTGCCGCCCTCTTGCCCCCCGACACGGTGCTCACGCTCGAAGGCGACCTCGGGACGGGCAAAACGACCTTCGTACGCGGTCTGGTGCGCGGCCTAGGGGTGAGCGGGGACATCACCAGCCCTTCCTTCGCCTTGCTCAACGTCCACGAGGGCCGCCGCCAGGTCTTCCACGTCGACGCCTATCGCCTGCAGTCCGGCGCCGGCCTCGACGACCTCATGATCTGGGACGTGGCCCGCTCCCCTTGGAACGTGCTCGTGGAATGGCCCGAACGCGTGGCCACCCACCTCCCCTGCGGGTGCTGGAAACTGAAGACCTCCATCCTTGCGGATGGAGGCCATCGTTACGAACTCACGCTGCCGGGCTGACCCGACGGTTTACGAGTTACGCTTGCGCTCGTTCTCCGTCAGCCAGCGCTTGCGCATGCGGATGAAGTTCGGCGTGATCTCGACGAGCTCGTCGGACTCGATGTACTCGAGGCAGGCTTCGAGCGACATCTGGCGCATCGGCTTGATCTTGGCCGCGTCGTCGGAACCGGAAGCGCGCACGTTGGAGAGCTTCTTGTTGATGACGAGGTTGATCTCGAGGTCGTTGTCCTTGCAATGCTCGCCCACGACCTGGCCCTGGTAGATCTCGTCGGCCGGCTTCACGAAGAAGTCGCCGCGGTCGTAGAGGCGGTCGAGGGAGTAGGCGGTCACGGCGCCGGCTTCGCCGCCGATCATCACGCCAGCGGCGCGACGCGGGGCTTCGCCGCGGACCGGCTCGTAACCGAGCAGGTTGTGGTACATGACGGCTTCGCCACGGGTGGTGGTGAGCATCAGGGTGCGGAGACCGAAGAGGGCGCGGGAAGGCACCTTGAATTCCATGTGGATCCAGCCGCTGGTGCCGGCCTTGGCGTCCATCGAGCGGAGTTCGCCACGACGGCCGAGGACGAGGGACATCACGTCGCTCTGGGAGGCTTCCGGACAGTCGACCGCGAGGGTTTCGACCGGCTCGCAGAGGACGCCATCGATGGTCTTCATGATGACTTCCGGCTTACCCACGGAGAGTTCGAAACCTTCGCGACGCATCGTTTCGATGAGGACGCCCAAGTGCATGAGGCCACGGCCCGAAACCTTCCAGGCATCGGCGCCGGCTTCGCGGTCGACGCGCAGGGCGACGTTCTTCTCGAGTTCCTTGACGAGGCGCTCGCCGACCTGGCGGCCGGTGACGAACTTGCCGTCGCGACCGGCGAAAGGCGAATCGTTGACGCGGAAGGCCATGGTCACGGTGGGCTCGTCGACGCTGACGGGCGTCATCGGACGGGGATTCTCGATGTCGGTGATGGTCGCGCCGATTTCCACGTGGTCCAGGCCGATGACGGCGCAGATGTCGCCCGCGGAGGCTTCCTGCGCCTTCACGCGACCGAGGGCCTCGAAGACTTCGACTTCCAGGACGCGCTGCTTGTGCTGCTCGCCATTCCGGGTGACCATCATCACGGGCATGCCCGGCGCGATCTTACCGGCGGTCACGCGACCGACGGCGATACGACCGACGTAGTCGGAGTAAAGCATGGCGGTCACCATGATCTGCAGGGGGTTGGAAAGGGCCTCGGCGCGGGACTTGAAACCGGCGGCGGCACCGCGGGAGGAACCTTCGGCGTAGGGCTCGGGGATCTTGTCGACGATGGTGAAGAAGAGGTCCATCAGGTCCTTCGGACGCTGGCCTTCCACGGTCTTGGCGCGGTCGAGGGTGCCCCAGCCTTCGCGGCCGGAAGCGTAGATGATCGGGAAATCGAGGGCCGACTCCGGCGCGTCGAGGGCGACGAGCAAGTCGAAGACTTCGTTGACGACGGCGTCCGGACGGGCGGACGGCTTGTCGATCTTGTTGATGACGACGATGGGCTTGAGGCCGAGGGCGAGGGCCTTGGAGAGCACGAAGCGCGTCTGCGGCATCGGGCCTTCGAAGGAGTCGACGACGAGGAGGCAACCGTCCGCCATGTTGAGCACGCGCTCGACTTCGCCGCCGAAGTCCGCGTGGCCCGGGGTGTCAATCAGGTTGATCTTGTATTCCTTCTTGTCGCGCGGGTCGGTCCACTTGATCGCGCAATTCTTCGCGGTGATGGTGATGCCGCGTTCACGCTCGAGGTCACCCGAGTCCATGATGAGGCCGTGCTGGCCACCCGCGAGCTTGTCGAGGTCCTCGGCGCGGAACATGCCGGACTGGTAGAGCAGGCGGTCGGTGAGAGTGGTCTTGCCGTGGTCGACGTGGGCAATGACTGCGATGTTACGGAGATTCATCTGTAAAGGCCTTACGCATAGGAAAAACCCCCTCGGTGCAAGGGGAATAAGGCGACTGAGCCCATTTAGTGGGCATTTTTACGCTTCCGTCACCCAGAGAGGGCTTCAGGCCAGGCCATCCCGGACCAAGACGGCCTCGGAATCGAGGTCCCGGCCCATGAAATCGCGGAAAACCGCCTCGGCCGGCTCGGAATTGCCCTTGGCGAGGATTTTTGCCCGTAATTCGCGCCCAACCTTGGGATTGAGGACGCCCTCCTTGAGGAACCGGGTGAAGGCATCGGCCTCCAGGGCCTCCGCCCATTTATAGGAATAATAGCCAGCCGCATAGCCCGTGGCATCCGAGAAGAGGTGGTTGAAGCGCCGCGCCATGGACGGGAGCCGCCGGGTCGTCCGGGTCTGCCAAGCCCCCAGGTCCTCGTTCCAGTGCTTATCGAGGTCGGCGTCCTTGAGCTCCTGCGCGCGGATGTGCAGGTCGAGGTCGAGTTTGGAGAAGCAGAGCTGGCGCATGCAGGTGGAGGCGGCGCGGAAGTTCGCGGCGGCCTCCAGCTTGGCGAGGAGCTCGGAAGGCAACGGGGCGGCGGTCTCGTGGTGGCGGGCGAACAGCGCGAGGGATTCCTCTTCCCAACACCAGTTCTCGAGGATCTGCGACGGGAGTTCCACGAAGTCCCAGGCGACGCGCACGCCGGAGAGGGATTCGACTTCGACCTCGGAGAGGACGTGGTGCAGCAGGTGGCCGAACTCGTGGAAGACGGTGGTGACTTCGTCGTGCGTCAGGAGGGCCTGCTTGTCGCCGACGGGCGGCGTGAAGTTCCCGCACATCAAACCGAGGTGCGGGGCGAAGGAGCCGTCGCGGCGCGGGCCGCCGGTGCGGAGGAAGTTCATCCAGGCGCCGCCACGCTTGGATTCGCGGGGGAACCAATCGGTGTAGAAGGAGCCGAGGTGACGGTCGCCGTCGCGGACTTCATAGAAGCGGACTTCGGGGTGCCACACGGAGACGGGTTCGCCCTCGACGCGGGGCGTGGCGGCCCGGATCACCTGGCGCGCCCCCGCCGCGTCGACGGTGACGGTATCGCGGCCGACGACCTGGATGCCGAACAGTCCGCCGAACAATTTGAACATGCCGGCGATGACGCCATCGACGGGGAACCAAGGGCGCAGGGCTTCATCATCGAAGCCGTGCAACTCGCGGCGCATCTGTTCGGAGTAGTAGCCGAACTCCCACGGATGCAGCACGCGGACGGCGTCGCCGGCCTTCTTCGCGCGGTAGGCCTCGAGTTCGGACATCTCGGCCTCGAACTTCGGACGGATGCGCTTGGCCATGTCCTCGATGAAGGCCAGCGCCGTGGCGCCATGACGCGCCATCCGGCGCGCGGTGGTGAAGTCAGCGAAGTGGGCCTTGCCGAGCAGGCGGGCCTTCTCGTCGCGCAGGGCGAGGATTTCGGACACCAACGCCGTGTTGTCCCACTTGTCCTTGTGGCCGACCTGCGTCAGGGCTTCCCAACAGAGACGGCGCAGATCGTCGTCCTGCGCGTACTGGAGCACCGGGAAGACGGAAGGCTGTTGCAAGGTGAAGCGCCAAGCTTCCGGGCGACCCTTCCCCGTGGCGGACTGCTTGGCGGCGGCCAGGGCGCTGGCCGGGAGGCCCGCGAGGTGGGCCTCAGCGGTGACGAAGTGCTCCCAGTCATTGGTCGAATCGAGCACGTTCTCGGAATACTTCTGCGTCTTCGCGGCAAGGAGCGCGTTGAGCTCGGCGAGGCGCTGCTTCTGCGCGGCCGGCAGGTCGGCGCCATTCTCCTCGAAGTCGGCCATCGACTCCTGGAGGAAACGGCGGCGGACGCCCGTCAACGCCTGCGCCTCAGCGGTGGCGGCGTAAGCCTTGAACACCGCCCAGATCTCGGCGTCGAGCGTCAGCGACGTGTAGAACGCCGTCACCTCGGGCAGGAGGGCGTTGTAGGCGGCACGGAGGTCGGGCGAATTCAGGACCGCATCGAGGTGCGTGACCAAGCCCCAACCCCGACCGAGTTCGCGCGTGGCGTCCTCGAAACCCAGGAGGACCTTGTCATAAGTGAGGGCTGGTCCCGAGAGTTTCTTGAAGCCGTCGATGTTGACGCGCGCGCGGCGCAGGGCCTCGCGAATGTCCGGCTCGATCGACGCCGGCTGGAGTTGGCTCCAGTTAAAGAGGAAGTCGTCTTGGAGAAAGGGGTGCACGGGTTGAAGGTGCCCCAAAAGGGGTGAATTTCAAGGTTGCTTGGCGGGAATATGCGACGGCTTTCCGCCGTAATCGGGCAGTCAGGCTTGCGAACCGCAAGGGATGGCCCAAATGCTTCCGTCATGAGCAACCTGCCCGTGCTGCCCGTCCAGCACCTCGAGGTCATTCCGACCAAGGGAGGCACCGCCGTCTTCTTGGTCACCGAGGTCAAGACGATCGTCATCCAGGTCGACGCCTCCGTGGGCGAAGCCCTGTTGGCCGCCTTGGCGGGCAAAGTGGCCGAGCGTCCGCAATCGCACGACCTCATGCTGCACCTGCTGCTCGGCCTGGACGCCGTGGTCGGGCATGTCGTGATCCTCGAGGTCAAAGACGGCGTCTTCTTCGCCCGCATCGTCCTGAGCCAAGAAGGCCCGGTCGCCCGCAAGGTCGCCGAAGTCGATGCCCGGCCCAGCGATGCCCTGGTCTTGGCGGTCAAGGCCAAGCGACCCGTCTTCCTGAGCCGTCAGGTCGTCGAAGCCTGTGAAGACATGACGGAGACGCTGGCCCGCCTCCGGAAGCAGGCGTGAGCACGCCCCTCCCCGCCCCGCTGGTCGACGGCACCCGTCCCTCGGTGCTGGCGCCGATGCAGGACGTCACCACGACGGGCTTCCTGCGCGTCATCGGTCGGCGCGAAGGGCCCGATTGGTTCGTGACGGAGTATTTCCGCGTGCACGAATCCTCGACGCCGGAAAAGCACATCGTCGACTCGTTGTTGCACCACGGCACCGGGCGGCCGGTCTTCGCCCAACTCATCGGCGAAGACACCCCGCACATGGTGCGGACGATCAAGCTGCTGCAGAAATACCCGATCGCGGGCATCGACCTCAACATGGGCTGCCCCGCCCCGAAGGTCTATCGCAAGAACGTCGGCGGCGGCCTGCTCCGCGACCCCGCCAAGATCGACGAACTCCTCGGCGCCATGCGCGCGGAGACCCCCGGACGCTTCACGGTGAAGATGCGCATCGGCTTCGAGGACCAACGTCACTTCGACGCCATCTTGGCGCTCGTGGCCAAGCACCAAGTCGACCTGCTCACGGTCCACGGGCGCACGGTCAAAGGGCTGTATTGGTCCGAGGTCGACTACGCCGCCATCGCCCATGCGGTGAAGTCCGTCCCCTGCCCCGTCATCGCCAACGGCGACGTGACGAGTGCCGCCAAGGCCCAGCGACTCCTCGCCGAAACCGGCGCCTGGGGCATGATGATGGGCCGCCACGCCATCCGGAACCCTTGGGTCTTCCAGCAATGGCGCGCCGCGCAGCAAGGCCAGCCCCCCTTCGCGCCCACGCTGGGCGACGTGCGCCAATACATCCAGGAGATCGCCGAGGAATGCTGCGACCAGGCGATGGCCGTCGACCGCCAAGCCGGTCGCCTCAAGAAATTCCTCAACTTCATCGGCCTCGCCGTGGACACCGAAGGACGCTTCCTGCACGAGATGCGGCGGACCGAAACGATGGCGGACCTGCTGAAGTGCTGCGACGCGCACCTCCTCGGCGCCCGCGCCACGGAGCGTTACCCGGAAGAGCCGCACCGCGGACTCATCGCGCGGCCGACGCGCGAGACCCAGCAAGGCTGCGAGCTCTGATCAGTCGGCCTTGACCGCGGCGCGGAGCCGGCGGTCGCGGGCCAAGACCAACAGAAGCGGGCCGCCGATGACCAGGAGCGACCAGAGGCCCGCGACCAAGGCGACGAACGTGCCGAGGCTGCAGGCGCAGGACTGCTTGCGGCGCAGCACCAGGTACCACGGCAGGCACAAAGCCAGACCGACCAGCGTGGCCTTGTTGGTCCGCAGGAGCGCTCCCTCCAAGGCGGACGCATCGGTGCGGACGCGGCGGAGGAGAATGGCCGTCCAGACGATCCACGAGACCAGCCAAGCGACGAGGATGCCGATGATGTATCCGCCGCTCGCAAACTCCTTGGGGTTCGCGCCGGGCAAGAAGTAATAGACATCCAGCAAGGCGAACAACGGCAAGGCGACCAGGAACGCGGTGCCAAAAGCGACCCCGAGGACGCGCGGCCAGAGGGCCGCGGGCTGCGCGGAGAGGGTCAGCTGGGGTGCCAGCGGCAGGAAGTAGAGGCAGGACTGCAGGAACGCGCCGGACCAGAACAGCAGGATCGGCACCACGTCGATGGAGCTCTCCCCGAGGTGCTCCCAATTGATGCGGAAAAGGTTGCCGCCCAAGAGGTCGCCCAGTTCCGGGACGTCCCCGAGGAGCGGGACCGCCACGAGAACCATCACGGCATTAAAGAGGAAGGCCAAGGGAATCGAGAACCAGAAAGCCTTCAGGAGGGGACGCATAGGGGACGGCTTCAGCCTAAGTCCCGTGGCGGGCCGGGCGAGTTCAAACAGCCCCCCTTGACTCTGCCTGTAGACCCATAATGTGAAAGGCATGATCCACCTCACCGAAGCCGCCGCCCAGCAGGTCCGGGCTTTGCATGCCCAGCAGGCCAACCCGGCATCGTCGCTCCGCGTCCTCATCGAGGCCGGCGGTTGCTCCGGTTTCGAGTACGGCATGGCCTTCGACGTCCGCAAGGACGGCGACCAGGAATTCGAGAGCCAAGGCCTCAAGATCCTCATCGACCCCGCCAGCCTCGCCTACCTCAGCGGCTCGACCATCCACTTCGACGACGGCCTGCACGGCAAGGGCTTCGAAGTCCGCAACCCCAACGCGACCAGCACGTGCGGTTGCGGCAAATCCTTCAGCTAACCCCATGAAAACCCCGCTCCTGCTCACCGCCGCCTTACTCGTCGTCCTCAGCGTCGTCGCCGCCACCGCCCCTTCCGAAACCAAGCCCATGACCAAAGCCGAATCCCCCTCTTCGAAAGTCCCGCAAGTCCTCGTCACCCTCGACGACGGCAAAGGCGGCGTCGGCAAGCCGCAGCTCGTCGACAAGGTCGTCCGCACCGACGCCGAGTGGGCCGCGCGCCTGACGCCGGCGCAGTATGAGATCTGCCGCGCCAAGGGCACGGAACGCCCGTTCTGCGGCACCCTGCTCGACAACAAGAAGACCGGCACCTACCACTGCGTCTGCTGCGACCTCCCGCTCTTCTCGTCCGACGCCAAGTTCAATTCCGGCACCGGCTGGCCGAGCTTCTTCCAGCCCGTCTCCAAGGAGAACGTCGCGACCATCGCGGATCGCTCGCACGGCATGGTACGCACGGAGATCCTCTGCGCGCGCTGCGATTGCCACCTCGGCCACGTCTTCGAAGACGGCCCGAAGCCGACCGGCCTGCGCTATTGCCTGAACTCCGAATCGCTGAAGTTCAAGGAACGCGCGGGCGAGAAGAAGTAAGCCGGGCTTACTTCTTCTTGGCCTTGGTCTTGACGGCCGCCTTCTTCACCGGGGCGGCCTTCTTCTTGGCGACGGCCTTGATCGGCTTCTTGGCCGCAGGCTTGGCAGACTTCTTGGCCACGGGCTTCTTGGCGGCCGCTTTCTTGACCACCTTCTTCGCGACAGGCTTGGACTTCTTGGCCGGCACAGGCTTGGCGGCTTTCTTGACGGGCTGCTGGGCGGCAGGCTTCGCGGGCTTGGCCACAGCCTTGACCTTGATGGCCTTGACCGCCTTGGCCTTGACCGGGGTCGGCTGGAGCAAAGCGCGCTCTTCGGGCGAGCCCTTCACGAACTTCCACAGGGTCGCCTTCAGTTCATCGAACCCTTCACGCGAGTAGCAAGAAATCGGCGCGACGAGCGCCGACACTTTTTCGCGGAATTTCGCGAGGTTGGCGGCGGCTTCAGGCAGGTCCATCTTGTTGGCGACGACCAGACGAGGCTTGGCGGCCAGGATCGGCGAATAAAGGGCAAGCTCGCGCTCGAGGATGCGGAAGTCATCCCAAGGCTTGCGGTTCTCGCTGCCGGCCATGTCCAGGATGAACACGAGCAGCGTGCAGCGCTCGATGTGGCGGAGGAACTGGTGACCGAGGCCACGGTTTTCGTGGGCGCCTTCGATGAGGCCCGGGATGTCCGCCATGAAGATGCGGCCGAAGGTCTCCGGGTATTCGATGACGCCGACGTTGACGTGCAGCGTGGTGAAAGGATACGGGGCCATCTTCGGACGGGCCGCCGTGAAGGCGTTGGTGAGCGTCGACTTGCCCGCGTTGGGGTAGCCCACGAGGCCGATGTCAGCGATCGTCTTGAGGACGAAGCGATACGTGCCCGACTCGCCAGGATAACCCGGGGTCGTGCGGCGGGGCGCTTGGTTAACCGAGCTCTTGAAGTTCATGTTGCCCAAGCCGCCCTTGCCGCCCGCGAGGATGACCACGCGTTCGTTGTGCTCGGTCAGTTCGGCGAGCAAGCGGCCGGTGACGTCGTCGACCACCTGGGTGCCAGGCGGAACGCGGAGGATCAGGTCCTCGCCATCGGGGCCGGCGCACTGGCGGCCCATGCCGGGCGTGCCGTTGCGGGCGCTACGGTGCGGCTGCCAGCGGTAGGCCTGCAGGTCGCCCTCGTTGCGGTCGCAAAGCAGGACGACGTCGCCGCCCTTGCCGCCGTTGCCGCCATCGGGTCCGCCCTTCGGGATGAACTTCTCGCGACGGAAGCTGACGCAGCCGTGGCCACCGGCTCCGGACTTGAGGATGACTTTGGCTTCGTCGATGAACATGCCCCCAAAGTAGGGCCTCGCCGCCTCGCAGGGCGAGGAGGAAAGCGTCGGACCCGCCTAAACTCAGCGCTCCAGTCCGCGGGAACGGCGCAACCAACGCTCCAGCGGAGCGAAGAAGACGAGGTCCGCCAGCAAGCCGACGAGCATGACGACCGCCATGACGCCCATGACCTGGTCCATGCGGAGGAGTTCGCGGCCGGCATTCAGCAAGGAGCCCAAGCCGAAGCCGGTGACGATGACGACGAAGATTTCGGCCGCCATGAGCGAGCGCCAAGCGAAGGCCCAGCCCTGCTTCATCCCGCTGAGGACGCCGGGCAAGGCCGCGGGGAAGATGACGCGCGACCAAAGGTGCCAACCGTTGGACCCCATCGTCTGGGCGGCCCGAAGGTAGAGCGGCGGGACGTTCAGGACCGACTCCTGGACGGCGATCACGACGGCCCAGAGGGTGCCCATGACGACGACGAAGAGAACGGCTTCCTCGCGGATGCCGAACCAGAGCAGGGCCAGCGGCACCCAGCAAACCGAAGGGAGCGTCTGCAGGCCGAGCGCCAGCACCCCGATGGTGTCACGCACCCAGCGGACGCGGGCGCAGAGGGCGCCGAGGGGGACGCCGATGGCGGCGCCGATGGCAAAGCCGATGATCAAGCGACGCATCGTCACCCAAGTCGCCGGCAGGAGTTCGCCCTTCTGCAGGGCGACGAGGTAGTGCCCCGACTCGAAGGAAGCCTTATCGAAGAGCGCCCACCAGAACCACTGTACGATTTGCGAAGGGGCCGGCACCAGCACGTCGTTGACGTGGCCAGCACGCACGAACCATTCCCAGCCACCGAGGACGGCGAGGGCGATGAAGGTCGGGATGACGAAGCGCGGAAGTTTCATGGGCTTACTGCTTGTCCGCGGTGAGATGGGAAGAGAGCGCCGTGGTGACTTCCGCGGCGAGGGTCGCCAACGCCGGGTCGTTCATGCGTCGGGGGCGCGGCAGGTTGACGTCGAAGACCTGCTGGACGCGGCCCGGATTAGGCGAAAAGAGCACCACGCGGTCGCCGAGGCAGACGGCCTCGCGGATGTTGTGCGTGACGAGGACGATGGTCTTCTTCCGCTTGGTGAAGATTTCCTGGATGTCGCCGTAGAGCTGCTCACGGGTCAAGGCGTCGAGGGCCGAGAACGGCTCGTCCATCAGGAGGACGCGCGGGTTCGGGGCGAGCGAACGGGCCAAGGCCACGCGCTGGCGCATGCCGCCGGAGAGTTCATGCGGGCGGGCCTTCTCCTTGTTGCCGAGGCCGACGAGGTTCAGGTAATAGCGGGCCGAGTCGAGGCGCTCGGCATCGGTCAGGCCGGGCTTCAGACGCAGACCGAACAACACGTTCTCCAACGCGTTCAGCCAGGGGAAAAGGGCATCCTGTTGGAACATCACGAGCCGATCACGACCCGGAGCGACAATCGGCTCTTCGCCGAGCTGGATCGAGCCCTCGTCGCTGTGCTCGAGGCCGGCCAAGAGGCCCAACAACGTGGACTTACCGCAACCCGAGGGCCCGACGACCACGAGGAATTCCCCTTCCCTCACGTCCAAGGTGATGTCCTCCAAGGCCGTGACGCGGCCAGCCGCCCCTTCGAAACGCTTGGTCACGTTGCGCAGGGTCAGGGCCGCGGAGGCGGGGGACTTTGGGAGAGGAGAGCTCATGGAGCGAACCGTGGGCTGATTTCAGGGTCAGGCTTGAAGTTGTCAAGTTTAGTTAACTTATCAGGATTAGGGCTTAACCTCAATCTAAATAAGCCCTGCCCAGGAGTCACCTCCCAAGACAGGGCCCATTAGATCGCTCGCTTTTACTTGGTGACCAGAACCGGGTCGGAGACCAGGGATTCCAGTAGCGGAGCGATCGGAGCATCGCCATTGAGCAGACCGGAATCCTTGGAATCCTTGAGCGCCTGGCTGAAGGCAGCCGTGAGACGGGCCTTGCGGGCGGCGTCGTCTTCCCGGGCGTCAAAGATCACGCGACCGAGCGCCGGGCCGATGAGCGAAGCCTTCGGCGGAGTCGAGCGGGTCTCACCACCGATGCCGGCGATGACGAGCTTCTCGTGCCACGCTTGATCGGCGAGCAACTTATCGCGCAGGGCGTAGTGCGAACGGACGAAGGCCTCGATACCCTTCCCGTTCTTGGCCAGCGCGGATTTCGAGGAAGCCAGGACGGTGATGATGGATGCCTTCTTCTCCAGGAGAATCTCGCCCCCGAACTCGCTCGTCAGGCGGGTCACCCAAGGCTCGACGGTCCAAGCTGCATCGACATCGCCGCGAGAGAACAGCAGCACCAGCTCGGCGTTCTGCGCGGGGATGACTTGGGCATCGCCGCCGTTGACCTTGATGGTCAGGCCCCCTTCCCGCAGCCAGACGCGGGCGTCGATATCCTGCGTGTTGCCGAGTTGAGGGGTCGCGAGGCGGCGACCGATGAAATCCTTCGGCGACTTCAGAACCAGACCCTTACGGACCACCAGGGCGTTGCCGCCGCGGGCGACGGGAGCCAAGATGCGCAGCTCGTTACCCTTGGTACGGACGTGCGCGTTAATCACCGGCGACGGGCCGACATAGGTGAGGTCGACGGCTCCGGCCAACAAGGCTTCCATCGCGGTCGGGCCGGCGTTGAAAGAGCGCCACTCGATCTTCGAGCCCTTGGGCAGGTGGGCGAGGTGCCAATCGCTACCTTCACGCTCCAGCTGACGGGCGGCAAGGGCCGGGGAGTGCGTGAGGTTCGGGAAGAACCCGACGCGGAGAATCAATGGCTCCGCTTGGCCGTAACCGACGACCACGAACAAAAGCGCAAACAGTGAAAAGAATCGCATGAAATGTAAGGATGAGGTCTAAATATTATTTCCTTAGTAATGATATCAAGATTAATAATAGCCCTGTTTCTGTTCACTTTCCTAAATATTGAGCACAAACCAAAGACTAGCCCCCACGACCAGGGCCGTGGCGATCCAGCCGAGCACCCGAATCCAACGCGGGGCGACGAACACTCCCATGAAATCGGCGTCACCCGTCATGCGGACCAATGGCCAGCAGGCAAAACCCAGCTGGAGGCTGAGGATGACCTGGCTCCAGATGAGCAGGCTTTCCACCCTGCCCTCCCCGGCCAAGCCGATGACGAGCAACGCCGGGGCCAGCGCCGCGAGACGCGTCGCGATACGCACGATCCAGCCGGTCCCCTTCACCTGGAGGAATCCCTCCAACACGATCTGCCCAGCCATGGTGCCGGTGATGGTGGCGTTCTGCCCCGAAGCGAGCAGCGCCACCGCGAAAAGCGTCCCGGCGATGGTCGAACCCAAAGCACCGTCCAGCAGGCGATGCGCCTCGCGGATGTCCGTGACGTCCGTCTGACCGGATTGATGGAAGACGGCGGCGCTGAGCACGAGGAGACCCGCGTTCACGAAGAACGCGAAGGTCAGCGCCAGCGTGGAGTCATAGGTCGCAAAGCGCATCGCCTCCCGACGCTCCGCTTCGGTCGAACCTTGGGCCCGCTGCCCGACGATCGACGAGTGGAGGTAAAGGTTGTGCGGCATCACGGTCGCGCCGACGATGCCAAGCGCGACGAAGAGCATGCCAGGACGGGTCAAGACCTCCGTGGTCGGCACGAAGCCCTTGACCAACTCGGCGATCGCCGGCTTGGCCAAAAGGAGTTCCACCCCTATGCAAGCGGCGATCGTCAGCACGAGGACGGCCACCAAGGCTTCGAGCCAGCGGTAACCAAGGCGGGTCAAGGCCAGGAGGACCAGCACGTCAAGGGCGGTGATGATCGCACCGAAGAACAGTGGGACGCCGAAGAGGATCTGGAGGGCGATGGCTGAACCGAGCAGCTCGGCGAGGTCCATCGCGACGATGCCCACCTGCGCGAAGAACCATAGGCCCTTGGCCACCCATGGCGCATAGCGCTCCCGACAAGCCTGCGCGAGGTCCAGGCCGGTGGCGACGTTGAGGCGCACGCAGAGATGCTGGAAGAGGATCGCCATCAGGTTCGACAGCAAGATCACCCAGAGCAAAGCATAGCCGAACTGCGAACCGCCCGCGAGGTCGGTCGCCCAATTACCCGGATCCATGTAACCGACCGACACCAGGAACCCCGGCCCGACGAACCCAAGGAAGCGCCGGAAGGCCCCCCAGCGGGAGGCCGTACGGGCGGGATTCGGTTCGGCTGTCCTCATCAGTGTTGAGCATTACGGCCCGTCCGTGGCTGTCAACCCGCCGCCCGCCAAACCGAGTAGACGGCTAAAGCCGACCAGACAGCGGTTCGCCAAGCGTGCGAACGCAGCAAACTCGCCAAGGCCGGCGAGGTCGGTCCTTGCTGCTGAAGTTGCCGGTGGCAAGGCACCGACCAGAGGCCCGTGAGGCCCCAGGCGACGGCGACCAGCGAGATGCCGAGGCGTTCGCCGCTCTGCCAAGCACCCAGCCCGTGGCCAGCCAACTGCGCGAGAAGCAGCGGTCCGACGACCCAGCCGACCCTACGCGTGTACGCCTCGTGCGCCGCCGCGAAGCCTTCCGTCCGCCAGCGCGCGAAATCGGGATACGTGCAAAGCAGGATCAGCCAAGCCACGCCGGCCATCGCGGCGTCGACGCAGGCTAGAGCCAACTTGAGCCAAGGGAGATCCATGCACCCAACCAAGGAGGTTTTGCCCTTTGCACAATCCGAACGGCCGCTAAAAAGGTTCCATGCCCCGCCTGCTGTCCTGCCTCCTGCTGGTTCTCCTGACCAGTACCGCCACCACCCACGCCGCCGAGTCGCCGCCCAACTTCGTCATCCTCCTGGCCGACGACCTCGGCATCAACGACCTCGGCTGCTTTGGCCGAAAGGATCAGCGCACCCCGAACCTGGACCAACTCGCCGCCCAAGGGGCGCGCTTCACCCAAGGCTATGCGGCCGCTTCGGTCTGCTCCGCTTCTCGGGCCGCCTTGCTCACCGGGCAAAATCCGGCTCGCCTGAAGATCACGAGTTTCCTGCTCGGTCGTGGTGACCGCGCCTCGCATCGCCTCCTCAGCGCCCCGCAACGCGACCACCTACCCGAAGGCGTCCAAACCATCGCGCAGCTACTGAAGGCCAAAGGCTATGCGACCGGTGCCGTGGGCAAATGGCACCTCGGGATGAAGGGCGCCCACCCACCGACCGACCATGGCTTTGACGAATACTTCCCCGGCAAATCCTTCCCGGGCGCCGAAGCACCGCAAGGCGGCAAGGGCGAGCTCGGTCAAGCCGAGGCGGCCGTGCAGTTCATCGAGCGCCGCAAGGCCAAGCCTTTCCTGCTGTACGTCGCCTTCGACAACCCGCACATCCCCCTCGCGGCGCCGGCCAAAGGCATCGCCGCGAACGCGCAGTCCTTCCACCCCACCTACGCGGCGCTCGTCGAATCCCTCGACAGCGCCGTGGGGCGCATCCTCAAGGCCCTCGATGATCAAGGCCTCGCCCAGAACACCCTCGTCGTCTTCGCTTCGGACAATGGCGGGCTCCATGTCTCGGAACTCCGGGAAACGCCGCCCACGCACAATGAACCATGTCGCGCGGGCAAAGGCTTCGTCTACGAAGGCGGCATCCGCACGCCGCTCATCATGCGCTGGCCCGGTCGCCTCGCCGTGCGCGAAATCGCCGAACCCGTCGTGCTCGGGGACATCTGCCCGACCATCTGCGCGCTGGCCAAGGTAAGCCCTCCGGCGATCCAGGACTTCAAGGACCTGTCCCCCCTGCTCTTCGACGGCAAGCCGATGGGGCCCACGCCGCGCGCCCTCTACTGGCATCAGCCGCATTACATGAACCAAGGCGGCAAGCCCGCCGGGGTCGTCCGCGAAGGCGACTGGAAACTCATCGAACAATACGAGGACGGCAGCTTGGAGCTCTACAACCTGGCGAAGGACCCCAGCGAAAAGACCGACCTCGCCGCCGCCGAACCGGCCCGCGTGGCCGCGCTGCGCGGAAAGCTGGAAGCGTGGCGCCGCTCGGTCGGGGCGGAGCCCACCAAGGCCAATCCGAACTTCGACCGGGCGCGCTGGGAAAACTGCTTCGTGAAGTTCGACGCCAGCCGCGTGCAGGCGCTCCCGACGTCCGAGGCCATGCGCCCACTCATGGCCGCTTGGCGCGAGGCCATGAACGACGCCACGCCGGCCGGCCCCAACGCCCTGATCTTCCTCGAAGCCCGCGACGCCAAGGTGCAGGCGAAGAAACTGAAATACGAAGACCCGCCCCAGAAGGACACCCTCGGTTTCTGGGTCGACCCGACCGACACCGCGTCGTGGACCTTCCCGGTCGCCAAGCCGGGCAAGTATCGCGTCAGCGTCCTGCAAGGCTGCGGCAAGGGCAGCGGCGGCTCGACCGTCGCGCTCGAGGTCGGGACGGCGAAAGCCGAGTTCACCGTCGCCGAGACCGGACACTTCCAACGCTTCATCGCGCGCGAAGTCGGCCACGTCGACCTGACCGCGGGCGAAAACACCCTCACCGTCCGGCCGCTGAAGAAGAAGGGCGCGGCGGTGATGGACCTGCGCCGCGTGACGCTGGAACGCGTCGAGTGACTTAGAGCGCGGCCAACAGCGCCCGCAATTCCTCCTCGGGCTCTTCGTGGCCTTGGGCCACGGCGAGGCGCAAGGCCTCGTCGAAGGCGGCGCGCGCCGCCGCCCGCTCCCCGAGCGCCAGGTGGGCTTTGCCCAACAAGATCCGGGGCATCATCCAATCCGCCTTGGAGTTCGCCGCGAGCCGGAGATGTGCGATGGCCTCGGCGGCCGCCGCTTCCTTCAGCAGTTCCTGCCCCAAGGAGAAACGGAACAAGGGATTCGCCGGGTCTTGGGCGACCAGCGGACGGAAAAGGTCGGAACGGGGAGCCATGCTTAGCGTTTTTGGCGGAAGATCACGACGGACAGACCGGGCAGGCGGACTTCGATCGAATGGCTGCGGCCATGGGTCGGCTTGGCTTCGGCCTGCACGCCGCCGAGGTTGCCGAGGCCCTTGCCGGCATAGTGTAAGGAGTCCGTGTTCACGGCCTCTTCCCACTTCCCCGCGAACGGCACGCCCAGGCGATATGTCCGCTCCACCGGCGTGAAGTTGCCGACCACGACCCAGGCGCAGTCATCGCCATGGCGCTCGAAGGTCAGCACGCTCTGGTCGCCGTCGTTCGGGTTGATCCACGCGAAGGCCCGCGAATCGAGGTCCTTGGCCGCCACCGAACCATCTTGGCGATACAGGTGGTTGAGGTCGGTCACGAGGCGCTGGAGGCCTTCGTGCAGCGGATACCGGAGCAAGTGCCAATCGAGCGACGCGTCGAACTTCCATTCCGCGAACTGCCCGAACTCGCAGCCCATGAAGAGCGTCTTCTTGCCCGGCCAGGCCCATTGCATCGCCAAGAGGCACCGCAGGTTGGCGGCCTTGGTCGCATCGTCGCCGCCGGACATCTTGCCGATGAGCGACCCCTTGCCGTGGACGACTTCATCGTGGGAGAACGCCTGCACGAAAGCCTCGGACCACTGGTACAGCATCCCGAAGGTCAGCTTGTCGTGGTGGAACTTCCGGAACAACGGGTCCTGCTTGAAGTAGTCGAGGCTGTCGTGCATCCAGCCCATGTTCCACTTGTAGTCGAAGCCGAGACCGCCTTCGGCCACCGGCTTCGTCACGCCCGGATAGGACGTCGACTCCTCGGCGATCGTGACGACGCCGGGATGGTA
>JACCDW011083385.1_pt1 | contig 35378 bp, 32 predicted proteins | sample 7449781 | NCBI WGS metagenome assembly JACCDW01 (sample SAMN15323449, study PRJNA562643) | freshwater metagenome | isolation source: river surface water | place: USA:Blue River Watershed | collected 2017-08-18
CGCTGACGCCTGGCATCACGCCGCCCGACACCCGCACCGCCCCCTGCCCCATGAACTCTGTGACATCCCCCGCCTCGCGCATGACCCGCCGCCTGCTGTCCCTGGGCCTGCTGGCCACGGCAGCGGCCGCCTGCCTGCCGGCCCACGCCCAGGACGCGCCTCGCGTGAAGCTGGCCACGTCAGCGGGCGAGATCGTCGTCGAGGTCTATCCCGACAAGGCGCCCAAGACCGTGGAGAACTTCCTGCAGTACGTGCGTGACAAGCATTACGACGGCACGATCTTCCACCGCGTGATCGACAACTTCATGATCCAGGGCGGCGGCTTCGACACCCGTTACGCGCAAAAACCCACCCGCGCCCCGATCCCGCACGAAGGGCGCGACGCCCTGGTCAAGGGCGGCCTGCGCAATGCCACCGGCACCCTGGCGATGGCACGCACCATGGATCCGAATTCCGCCACGGCGCAGTTCTTCATCAACGTGAAGGACAACGCCTTCCTGGATCACACCGCCCCCACGATGCAGGGCTACGGCTACACCGTCTTCGGCCGCGTCGTGTCCGGCATGGACATCGTCAACCGCATCAAGACGACGCCCACCGGCCCGGGCGGCCCCTTCCCCTCCGACGTGCCGCGCACCCCCGTGGTGATCCAATCCGCCACGATCGTGCGCTGACCTCTTTTTTTCACAGGAACCTCCATGAGCAATCCCAAGGTCGAACTGCATATCGCCAAGCTGGGCGTGATCACCCTCGAACTCGACGCCGCCAAGGCCCCCAAGTCGACCGAGAACTTCCTGGCCTACGTCAAGAAGGGCCACTACGACGGCACCATCTTCCACCGCGTCATTCCCGGCTTCATGATCCAGGGGGGCGGCTTTGACGCCGGCATGCAGCAGAAAAAGACCGACGCCCCCATCACCAACGAGGCCGACAACGGCCTGAAGAACAACAAGTACACCGTGGCGATGGCTCGCACCAACGACCCGCACTCGGCCACCGCCCAGTTCTTCATCAACGTCACCGACAACGACTTCCTCAACTTCAAGTCCCCCAGCGCCAGCAACTGGGGCTACGCGGTCTTCGGCAAGGTGGTCGGCGGCACCGACATCGTCGACCAGCTCGAGGGCGTGAAGACCGGCAGCAGCGGCTTCCACCAGGACGTGCCCAAGGAAGCCGTGGTGATCGAGAAGGCCGTCCTGGCCTGACAGCCGGTGGCGGAACGCGCTGCCTCCCCCGCGTTCCCGGTCGTCCAGGCCGGCGCGGGCTGGGACGCGGTCGACTTCATCTCCGACCTGCACCTGCAGGCGCAGGACCCGCACACCTTCAGCGCCTGGCGCCGCTACCTGGCCGGCACGCCCGCCAGCGCGGTCTTCATCCTGGGCGACCTCTTCGAGGCGTGGGTGGGCGACGATGCCGCGGCCGCGCCTGGCTTTGCCGCCGACTGCGCCCAGGTGCTGCGAGAGGCCAGCGCGCGGCGGCCGGTGTTTTTCCTCCACGGCAACCGCGACTTCCTGGTCGGCGACACCCTGGCGCGCACCGGCGGCTTCACCCTGCTCCCTGACCCGGTGGTGTTCACCTTCGGCCCCCACCACTGGCTTCTCACGCACGGCGACGCGCTGTGCCTGTCCGACACCGATTACCTGGCCTTTCGCGCGCAGGTGCGTGACCCCGCGTGGCAGGCCGCCTTCCTGAAGCGCCCCCTGTCGGACCGCGAGGCCCTGGCGCGCCAGATGCGCGATGCCAGCGAGCATCACCACCAGGCCGCGGGCTACGCCGCCGATGTCGACGACAGCCTGGCCCGCCAGTGGCTAGAGGCCGCGGGCGCTGCGACGATGATCCACGGCCACACCCATCGCCCTGCCGACCACGCGCTGGGCCAGGGCCTGCGCCGCATCGTGCTGTCCGACTGGGAGGCCCGCGCCACCCCCGCGCGCCTGCAGGCGCTGCGGGTGGCCCCGGACGGCACCTGCGAGCGCATCGACCTGTCCGCATGATGTGGGACTGGTGGCGACAGCGGCGCCAAGCGCCGCCCCTACCCGACGACTTGTGGCAGTCGGTGCTGGTCGCCTATCCCTTTCTTGCGCAACGCCCGGCCGATGAACTCGAGGCCTTGCGCGCCCTGTCCGCGCGCTTCCTGCAGGACAAGGAATTCCACGGCGCCCAGGGCCTGGTGATCACCGACGAGATCGCCCTGTCCATCGCCGCGCAGGCGGTGTTGCCCGTGCTGCATCTGGGTCTGCACTGGTACGACGATTTCTTGGGCATCGTGGTGCATCCCGACGAGGTCGTCGCGCGGCGCACGCACATCGACGAGGCCGGCGTGGTCCACGACTACGACGAGGTCCTGGCGGGTGAGGCCATGGAGCGCGGCCCGGTGATGCTCAGTTGGCATGACGTGCGCGAGGCGGGCACGCGCTTCGACGAGGGCTACAACGTGGTGATCCACGAGTTCGTCCACAAGCTGGACCTGCGCGATGGCGCCCCCGACGGCTGCCCGCCCCTGCCTGACAGCGCGGCGCGGCGCGCCTGGCTGGCGGTGATGGAACGCGACTACCAGGCCTTCCGGGAGAAGGTGGTCATCGCCGAGCGCTTCGGCGGCGAGCCCACCTGGCTGGACCCCTATGGGGCGCAGTCGATCGACGAATTCTTCGCGGTGGCCTGCGAGGGCTACTTCGTGCAGCGCCCGCGTTTCGAGGCGGAATTCCCCGCGCTGGCGCCCTTGTTCGACAGCTTCTTCAAGCCCGCAGCAAGGCCTTGAGCACGCCTTGCAGGCGCCGGGCCGATGCAGGCTCGTGCGCGCTGGCGAACACCCGGGCAGCGTCCTGCCCCCAGGTCTGCTCGGGCGACGGATCGTGACGGCGCGTGAGCAGCTGCAGCTGCAAGGCGCGCCGGGCATTCAGGTGCTCGGCGGGCGTGGGCACCTGAGAAGCCATCTCCAGCCGCAGCAAGGCCTCGGACGGTTCGCCCGCGGGCGCCGAGGCGATGGCCTGGACCCAGCTGCCCCGCACGGAAGGCGTGACCGCCTTGCCCAGCTCACTCTGGCTCGGGACCTGGTCGCCAGCGCGCCGCTCCCAGGCGGACATCAGCTGGGTCAAGGCTTCGCCATGCGCCTGGGCGGCGAGCTTGCGCAGGGTGGACTGGGCATGCTCCATGGCCTCGCGCTGGGCGCGGAAGGCGGCATCGCCCAGGCGAGGACCGCGGTCTTCGGCGCCACGTTCGTTGCGCTCGCCTGGCCGGCCGCGCCCGGCGTCACGCTCCCCCCATCGTCCCGCGGGTCCGCCCGGCTTGCGCTCGCCCGGACGCAGGCCGCGGGCCGTCGATGCGGGCTCGTCGCGCTTCATGCCGGGGCGGTCGTCGCCGCGGCGGGCGACGACCGGCTTGGGGCCCGGCTTGGGCGCAGGCGCCGCTGGCGCGGCCACCTCGGCACCGGCTGCCGGGTCGACGGCCGGTCCTGCCTGACCGTCTTCGGCGGTCACGTGCGGGGCTTGGGCCGTTCCGGCGCCGGCCGCCAGGGCTGGCGCATCATGCGCAGCCTGCGCGCGCGCCGCGGCATCGCGGGCCTGGGCCTGCCCGCGCAAGGCCGCCTCCAGGGCGGCCAGGGCCGCCCGGATCTTCTGGGCATCGCCCGTGGCATTGGCCGACTCGACCGCGCGGGACGCGTCCAGCACGGCGCGGTCCCGCTCGCTGAGGACCGAGGCCGCGCGCTCACGCTCCTGCCCCTTGCGGTTGAACGCGTCATCCAGCGGCTTGCGAAACGCATCCCACAGCTTCTGCTCCTGCTTGCGGTCCAGGGGCACCGCCTGGGCCTCGGCCTGCCAGCGCTGCTGCAAGGCCTTCACCGCATCGATCCGCAACTGGGGGCCGGCGCCCAGCGCCGTCGCGTCCTCGATCATCGCGTGGCGGCGTTCCAGGCTCTGCTTCTGAACGGCCGCCAGCGGCGCCTGCGCCGCGTGCAGCACTTCTTTCCATTGCGGCTGCATCTCGGCGTAAGCCTTCTCGCTCAAGTGGCCCGCCTCGCGCCAGCGCGACTCGAACTGGTGGAGCGCGCGGGCAAATCCCTTCCAGTCTCCGTTCGGGGCGACTGGATGAGCCGCAGCCCAGGCCTTCACTTCCTCGATCAGTGCGACGCGGCGGGTCCGGTGCTCGGCGGCTTCGGTCTTCACCTTGTCCAGCCAGGCCTCGACGACCGTATAGGCCTCGTTGCAAGCTGCGTCAAAGCGCTTCCACAACGCGTGGTTGGGAGCGCCGCCCTGGTCCAGCTGCTTCCATCGATCACGCAGGGCGCGCAGCTGCTCCTGCATCTTGCGTCCGCCAAACCGCGGCTTGCGCACGGGAGCGTCTGCCGCCGGTGCGGGTTCAAGCACAGGGGCAGGTGCAGGTGAGGGGGCACCGGTCTCGGGCACGGGCGCTGCAGGGACCGCCACCGGGTCCAGCGCCTTCGCCGGCTCGAACAAGGCCTCCGCCTGGGCCACCAGTTCCTGGCGCAACTGGTCAGCGCGCCAGCGCTGCCAGCCTTCCAGCTCGCCCGCAGCCGCCAGGGCGGCATGGGCCTGCTGCTCGAGCTTGGGGTCGATGCGCTTGCCGTGTTCTTTGAGGGCATGGCGCAAGGCGGCCGCGGCACCGGCAGTCGCCTTGCCATGGCCTTCCGCGATTTCCTGTTCGACCTGGGTCAGGGCCGTGCGTACCGCTTCGTTGGCGGCGGCGCGCAGCTTCGGATCGGGCTGGGCGCGCTCGGGGCGGGCGGGCGCCTCCACCGGCACACCGCGTGCTGCGCGCAGCTCGTCGGCCCAGGCGGGCACGGGCGGCAGCGGGGCGGCGGGGTCGGTGTCCGCCGCGGCGGCCTGGGCCAGGGCGGACTGGAAGGCGTCCCACACCACTTGCAGTTGCTGGCGCGACGCGTCGAGCAAGGGCGGGAAGCGGGCATCGATGCTCGGCCAGCCGGGATCCTGGGTCAGGGCCTGCGCCTGGGCCTGCCATTCGGGCACGTCCTTGCGCAGTGCCTCGGCGGCCACCCCGGCATCGCGCCAGGGCTTGAGGGACAGCACCTCGATGCGCTGGGCCAGCAGCACCGCCGCCTCCCGTTGCACCTGAACCCGGTGCTGGAGATCCTCGATGGCCTTGACCCGCTCGGCCAGTCGCGCTTTCAGCTGCGCGAGCGGCTCTCGACTCAGGGGCGCGCCTGCCTTGGCGGCGTCGCGCTGCCAGGCCAGGGCATCGGCCAAGTTCAGCTTGGGCTGCTCCAGCAGGGACTGGGCCTTGCCCGCCCAGTCGGCGGCCAGGGCCTCCTGTCCGCGAGCCCGCTTGAGGTCGTCCAGCCGCTCCCGCAGCAAGCGCGAGGCGCCCTTGTCCCGGGCGCTGAGCTCACGGTAGACCTCCTGGAGGGCCTCCGGGGCGGGCTCGGTGGCGAGCCACTCGCGCAGCCGGGCGGCACGCTCGCCCGAGGTCGGGGCGGAGAACGCCCCGCCGGTCAGGGCGTCGAGGGCAGAGGTGTCTTGGGTTTTGGGCGAGGCGTCGGTCACAGGTGGGGGCGGGGGCGCGCCTCACGGGCGCCCAGGTTCGGAAGGTAATCGGGTATTTTCGCCGCGAAAACAGGCGCCGGGGTCCATGGCGCTCGGACTTCGGCTTCGCAAGCCGGCCCGGAATATCACCATTTGAAAATAAAGGATCAATTCCTTATTATTGACGGGTTATTTAGGCCCCTCCTAGAATTCGGCCGCGGCGGGAATCGTCCCGCCAGCCCCGATCGAGACCCGCTGCCGACCTCGGCAATCTCAGGCACCCGCGGACGGCCCCGAAGCCTGCGCCCCGCCGCCTGATGGAGTACCCCGCCACTGCGAGCGCCCAAGGCGCGACGGTCCCCGCCCGTCGCCCCCGCCCGCCGGTAGAAAGGAAGTGCCATGACAGCGTTCGAGAAGATCAGCCAGGGCCTGCGGACCTTCGCATCCGACATCGCCCAGGGATTTTTCGAAGTCACTCACAACGGTTCCGCCCTGCTCGGGCTGGGGGTCGTTTTTGCCGCCTTGACCCTGACCCTGCGGCCGGACCTGCGCCTGACCACCGAGACCCATCTGGTGGAGTGGCTGCAGGAACGCCAGGCCGATGCCGTCGGCATCGTGTCCGACATCGGCGCCATCGGCCGGGCCACGGCCGCCAACCCGCGCGAGCTGCCCAAGCCCCAGGCGGCGGTGACCTACTGGCTCAGCCGGAAGTACCGGGTCGCCCCTGAGCCGGTCAGCGCCCTGGTGGCCGAGGCCTATGCCCTGGGCCCGCGCAACCGGATCGACCCGCACCTGATCCTGGCCGTCATCGCGATCGAGTCGGGCTTCAACCCCTTTGCCCAGAGCCCGGTCGGGGCCCAGGGGCTGATGCAGGTGATGACCCATGTGCACAGCGACAAGTTCGACCGTTTCGGTGGCAAGCTGGCCACGTTCGATCCGGTGTCCAACCTGCGCGTGGGCGTGAAGGTGCTGCAGGAGTGCATCCAGCGTGCCGGCTCGACGGAGGGCGGCCTGCGCCTGTACGTCGGCGCGGGCAACATCGAGGAGGACGGCGGCTACGTCGAGAAAGTGCTCGCCGAGTTCGAGCGGCTCAAGCAGATCGCCACCGGACAGACGCCGGTCTCGGCCTGGCCGGCCCCCGCTTCGGCCTCCTGACCCCCTCCTCGGCTACACTAGAAAGGTACGCGACTGGCGATAGGCGCGCGGCCCCGGGCGGGCTGGCTGTGCCGACGTGGGTTCACCACGGGGAAGCGTACCGCCGGCGCCCCCGGCGCATAGCCGTTCGCCTGGGCAGCCCGTGTCTTTCCCCGGACAGGGACCATCCTCCGCAAGGACTGCCGCCGTGTTTCAACGCAATACCCTCATCGAGCAAACCGATCCCGAACTCTTTGCCGCGATCCAGGCGGAAAACCGCCGCCAGGAAGCCCACATCGAGCTGATCGCCAGCGAGAACTACGCCTCGCCCGCCGTCATGGCGGCCCAGGGCACCCAGCTGACCAACAAGTACGCCGAGGGCTACCCCGGCAAGCGCTATTACGGCGGCTGCGAGTACGTGGACATCGCCGAGCAGCTGGCGATCGACCGCGTCAAGCAATTGTTCGGCGCCGACGCCGCCAACGTGCAGCCCCACTGCGGCGCCTCGGCCAACGAGGCGGTCTTCCTGGCCTTCCTCAAACCCGGCGACACCATCATGGGCATGAGCCTGGCCGAAGGCGGCCACCTCACGCACGGCATGCCCCTGAACATGTCGGGCAAGTGGTTCAACGTCGTCTCCTACGGCCTGAACGAGAAAGAGGAAATCGACTACGACGCGATGGAGCGCAAGGCCCACGAGACCCGGCCCAAGCTGATCATCGCCGGCGCCTCGGCCTACTCCCTGCGCATCGACTTCGAACGCTTCGCGCGGGTGGCCAAGGCGGTCGGCGCCATCTTCCTGGTCGACATGGCCCACTACGCCGGCCTGATCGCCGCCGGTGTCTACCCCAACCCGGTGCCCCATGCCGACGTGGTCACTTCCACCACCCACAAGAGCCTGCGCGGCCCGCGCGGCGGCATCATCCTGATGAAAGCCGAGCACGAAAAGGCCATCAACAGCGCCATCTTCCCCGGCCTGCAGGGCGGCCCGCTCATGCACGTGATCGCCGCCAAGGCTGTCGCCTTCAAGGAGGCCTTGACGCCCGAGTTCAAGACCTACCAGGCGCAGGTGATCAAGAACGCCCAGACCGTCGCCGAGACCCTGGTGCAGCGCGGCCTGCGCATCGTGAGTGGACGCACCGAGAGCCACGTCATGCTCGTGGACCTGCGCTCCAAGGGCATCACCGGCAAGGAAGCCGAGGCGGTGCTGGGTCAGGCCCATATGACCATCAACAAGAACGCCATCCCCAACGACCCCGAAAAACCCATGGTCACCAGCGGTGTGCGCATCGGCACGCCGGCCATGACCACCCGCGGCTTCCAGGAGGCCGAGGCCCGCGCCACCGCGCACCTGATCGCCGACGTGCTGGACAACCCGCGTGACGCGGCGAACATCGCAGCGGTGCGCGAGAAGGTGAACGCGCTGACGTCACGCTTCCCGGTGTACGGCTGAAGCACCCGCCCCTGACAGAGCCCTCCCCGGACCGGCGCCACGATGAAATGCCCTTTCTGCAGCAACGGCGAGACCCATGTGGTCGAGACCCGCGTGGCCGAGGATGGACTTTTCATCCGTCGCCGCCGTCAGTGTGCCCAATGCGAAAAGCGCTTCACCACCTACGAACGGCCCGATGTCACGTTCCCGACCGTGGTCAAGAAGGATGGACGCCGCATTGAGTACGACCGGAGCAAACTGGTCGGCTCCATGGCCCTGGCGCTGCGCAAACGGCCGGTCAGCACCGACAAGGTGGACAGCGCCCTGGAGCGGATCGAGGAAAAACTGCTCGCCATGGGCATGCGGGAGGTGCCGTCCACCCGGATCGGCGAACTCGTCATGCGTGAACTCAGGAAGCTGGACAAGGTTGCCTATGTGCGCTTTGCCAGCGTCTACCGCAGCTTCGAGGACATCGACGAGTTCCGTACCCTGGTCGAGGAAGTACGCCGCTGACCCCCGGCCAGGCCGCGTGCCTCGCCGGGCTCATCGCCAGCACGCCGTGGCAATCTCTGCGGTTGAAACGTTCCCATCGATGCCACGCTGCGTCGCCTGCCGCACCCCCCGGTGATCCAGGGACAAGGTGTCACAGCCTCCACGCAGGGTCGCGTTTGTCGCGATGACCTTGTAGCCGGTGGCCGTCACCTCCACCGATAGGCGGTAGCGGATGTCGACCCCGGAAGCCCCGGGCGGGCTCGTCTGCAACGCCACCGGCAGAACCGCTGTCGCGTAAGTATTGTTGGCGACGTAATAGCGCTCGAGGTATTGGGCCGCCTCCAGCAGGGCTGCGCGGGCCTGGGCACGATGGGCGCGCTCGACATGGCTGGTGTAACTCGGGTAAGCCAGACCTGCGAGCACCCCCACAACAGCCAACGCGACCAGGAGTTCGATCAAGGAAAAGCCGTGAGCACGGCCAGCAACGCGAAAGTCCATGGGAACTCCTGTCAAAACGGGGGCGTCAAGATCCGGCGCCAAACCCGGTCCCGCAAATTGCCCCGCGTGCGGTCATTGCAACCGACCATGGATCCAGACGTGCCGTGAATACGCACCTTGTTCGCACAGGTCTCCGCCGGGCCCGGCGCTGGCACGGATGACGAGGCAGGCACGGACGATGGGCCCACAGGGCCACGCATCGCGATGACCGCATCCACCCCATCCGCCTCCGTCCGGTAGCCCGCCACGCCGACCGCATCCCCCGCACCGATCGCGCCGTCCGCATCGGTGTCCAGCACAGGCTTGTTGTGGACGATGGGCGCAGCGCTCATTTGCAAGAGCAGGTTGAGTCCGAGTCCGCGGGCGTCCAGGCAGGGATCCGCGCTGGCGTCCAACTCCTTCGGGGGCGCGTCCAGCCCCACCAGGACGGAATCCCCCAGGCCTTGCAGCGGCTGCAGGAGGCGCAGCCCGACAGGCACGCCCTGGCCAGACAGCGGCAGTCGCCAGCCTCGCGATTGCACCGCGTCGGCCGCCCCCGCGGGCTGGAGGGCAAAGAAAAGCGGGTCCCCACGGCCACCCACCTCCGAGGCAGCCGCCATTCCCCATGGCTGTAGATGGACAGGCTGCAGAGGACGGGGCAGGCTTTCGCCTTCGCGGTCTTCGACCGCGTACAGGGCCTGCTCGCTCAAGTCGCTGGCATCGGCTTGCGTCAGCAGACGCCCCGTCCCGGCCAGGACCAGCATCCCTGTGCTGCGCTGACGCACCAGGGGAGCCTGCACAAAGGACTGCCCTGACGGCGCCTTGAAAAGCGGTTGCCCACCGAGCCCGACCACGAAGTGACCCGGTGCCAGCGCGCTGAAATCCAGCCGCCACAGGCGCCCCGACAGGTCACCGGCGTAGGCCCCGATCACCTGGCCCAGGCTGTCCTGACGCAGGGCCACGCCCCCGAGCCCAGTGGTTTTCCCGCGATCCAGCGGCAGGTCGATGGTATGGACGGTGCCCGACGCGATCTCCACGACGAACAGATGCGCCTGCCCGGAGACGCTGCCGTAGCCATTACCGAACAGGGCCACCCATTTCCCATTGGGCAGCATGCCCGTGACCACCGGTGTCATCACATGGCCGAGCTTGGGCTCGGACAGGGCACTCACCTCCCAGCGGGGGCTGCGCGCATTCAGCCCAGCCGGCTCGGTAATGTCCAGGGCAAACACGGCAGCCGGTCCGCCACCGGTCGAGCCGAACAGGTAATTGCGCCAGGTCGCACGGCCTCCGTCCGGGGGCGGCACATGGACATCGGACTCCCGCAAGGGGCCATCGACAAAATAGCGATGCGGCTCGGCCGCCCCATAGCCGGGGTCGCTCAAGCGCACCAGTTGCGCCGCCACAGCGCGCGGGATGTAGGCAAAGATCTCTCGTCCCGCCGGCGTGCCATCGGCACCCTGCGCGTCACGAAAGGCGTGCAGCATGCCGTCATTGCTTCCGGCGTACACCACCCGCGGCTGCAAGCGCTTCACACGGTGGAGGTACTCCTCATACGTGGCGCCGACCTCGGGAAGCCTGGCGAGTTCCGGGTCCACCCGCTGCCCCCCCACCACTGGGGCGCTGTTGATGAAATCGCCCAGCACGCTGGAACGTACACGTACCGCCGAGCCCGCTTCCAGGCTGCGGTCACCCCGCAGGTAGTTCACGATGTCCTGGCGCGCGCCGCTTCCCAGCGCCGACTTGAGTTTGGCGCTCATGCTGTCCCACCGGAAGGGCACTGCGCCGGCGACGGCCTGGCCGTCGTCCCAGATGAAGATCTGGCGAGCCGACCAGGCAGGCAAGGCCTCTCGCGCTGACCAGCGCGCAGCGCCCGGGGTTGCTGCGTCCGTGACATCGAACGCCTGCAGATCGCCAGACCAGTCGTCCGGGTTGTACACCGGGACATATTTGCGGGCGCCGGCCTGCGCGTCCTGCGAGGTGACGGCCACGCCCGCCTGACGACGAACCGCGGGCGCCACTGCCGTCATCACCTCACGCAGCGCAGACCGCAGGGCTTCAGGATCGGTCGCGCTGAAATAAGCCCCGCGACTGTTGAGAGCGGCATGCCACAAATCATCGATCTTGTTGGCGCTCCAGGTCCGGGTTCCTTGCCGAAGGGCTGGCAGGTCACGGGAAGGGTCGAGCAGGCCATTGACGCCCAAGCCGACAATGAAATTGCTCATGGACTGCCACGATGCCTCGCTGCCCGGTCGCGGCGGGACATGGTTGGGCAGATCGGGGCGCAGATCGCGGTACCAGTAGTACATGGCGATGTCGGCCAGGGTGTCGCCGTTGCGATCCTTGTAGGGATTCGAGGGCTGGTAAGTCCAGCTACCCCCTCGGGCCAGGGGAATCTCTACCCCCCCCTTGCCGTCCACGTTACCGAACGTCTTCTGGCCACCCTGCCCGGGACCGCCGGACCAATACCCGTCGGTGATCAGCAAGTGGAAGGCGGCACGGCAACTTGCCTGCGTTGCGTCGGACGCCACGCCGGGAGTGGCCCCCCAGGGGCCGCGTGAATCGGAGGTTTCGTAGTAGCGCCCCACCTCCTGGATCGCCAGACCGAGCGGCGTGGTGCCGTTTGCCTGCATGCGATAGACCCACTCGAGCACCTGCGCCTTGCGTGCCGCGTCGAAGTCCCTGACCCCCGACTCGATGACCGCGAAGTCTCCGAGTCCATCCAGGGGCCCCGTCCTCTTGTTGATCCGGCCGTAGCCCACTCGGGCCTGGTTCTGCATGCGCCCCAAGGTCTCACCCAGGATGGCCTTGGAAACATGCAAGCGCGATCGGTAGTACACGAACCAGTTGGCAAAATTCTGGCGCTCTTGCTCGAGCGTGCACACCACTGCATCGCAATCACTGCGGCCCGGGCTTCGCGCCCGCCCCGCTGCATGGTTGACATCGAACTGCGCGTAGCTGTCTGACTGTTCGGGATCCAGGTAGTCGCCCGACGCGTCGCGCCTCAAGCGGTAGTACAGCCCCGGGGCGTAGTTCCGCCTCTCTGTCCTGCATCCCTTGCTGCGACACCACCTCGCACGTTTGGAGGGCACATCGACTGACAGGTCGACCGTCGCCGAATCCGACCGGGTCGGGTCGAGGACGGCGGCCCGGATGTTCGCGGCCGGATAACGCGTGCCATCGGCCCGCAGCCACGGCGAGTAACGGACTTCCGGGTTGTAGTAGATCGGATTGGTATCCGGCGAGCGCATGACCCGCTGCGTCCAGTCATCGGAGTCGCGCTCGGCGGTGAACGTCCCTTGATCGGTCCTCACGTTGCCAGCGGTGTCGCCCGGATCAAAACCGATGTTGTCTGCCTCGGCGGGTGATTCAAATGACCACCTGCCGATCTTGATCGAACTGTCGGGCATGTACAGCATCCCCATGGATCCCGAGTCGTCCAGGGTGATCATCAGATTGGGTTTGACCGGCGGGCGTGGCGGGTTGAGCAAGGGCCACTGCACCGGGGAGGTCGCCTGGCCCGCGGCCACGCGCCAACCTCCCCCTCCCGACAACAGGCCCGCCAGCAGGACACCGGCGCAGAGTCGAAGCCAGGCAGGGCGTTTCGCAGGGCGTGAAGTCATCGCACGATTCACTCGAAGTAAAGAAATGATTGCAGCCACACCACGCTGCCGGACAGCTGTTGACCGGCGCCCGCGCCCGGGGTGTAGTCGGCGCTGAACCCGCGTGCCGTGGCCACCCAGACCTCCTCGCCGTCATCCCGCAATTGCAAGCGCTCGACCAGGCAATCGGGCGGCACGGTGGCCCCCTGGGCCTGGGCGAGGTCCAGCGCCAGGTAGGCGGCGACCGGGCTGACACCCGCCGCCGGCGTGACCCAGGCGGTGCTGTCGGGCCACTTGAGGCTCCCGAGTGTGCGAACCGGCAGACTTTCAACCGCCTGGAATGCGACGACCCGGCTCCCCGAAGGTTTGAGCAATTCGCTTTCACAGTAGTGGAGGGCAAACTCCGCCTGATACTGGGCGGCCGATTCGGCCCGGTAGTTGTTGACCCACTTTTCCTGGGTGATGGCGCTGCGCATGGCCACGGTCGCGGTCAGGCCCATGACCACCAGCAGAAGCAGGACGACCACCAGGGTCATGCCCCGCGCCGGCGGCAGCGGCCCGCAGCGGCGCAGCGAGATCGGCCACGTGTTCACCTCGCCACCCGGTGACGCAGACTGACCGTGGTCACATAGGCGCGGCGCAGGCGTTGATCGGATGAAATTTGCCTGCTGCCATCGCAATCGAGATAGCCTCGTGTCTGCGCCTCACTGCCGTCCAGGACAGGGCGGTCACTGCGTATGAGCAGGCACAGGCGCACGGCCACCACGGATGACCAATCTGTGACCTGATCGGCCTCGACATAGCGCACGGGACGCCGTGTCTCGGGATCGTCGATCCGCCATCCCTGGGCCACGCCGTAGCGCACGCGCAAACCCTCGACCTGGGGCACCAAGGGCTCGCGGGTCGCTGAAGCGGAGCTGGCGCACGACAACTCGGGGGCCTGCGTGACCGAGCTGGCCTGCACGAAGTAGCGATGGACCGTGGGCACCCGCAGGTCTTCGGTGACCCTGGGTGCCGGCCTGCCGGGCACGGCAGGATCCGGGAGTTCGGTCCCCTGGCAATCGATCAGCCGTCCGTCCGAGGAGAGCGCGGCACTCCGGCCCGTGGCTTCGAAGTTGATCTCGATGGCATCGCCGCCGCCGGCGGCGGCCTTGCAGACCCCTTGCCCCGGCGCGGCTTGGGGATTGTCGAAGCCCTGGCTGCAGCCCAGGATGGCGCGGGTCACGGCAGTCGCATGGGCTGGCATGAAGCGGGAATGAGCCACCGACACCGGGTGGACATACCCCGCCATCTGCAGGTCTCTGCGGATCAGCGACAGGGCCAGCATCGCATCGCTGGTCATGCTGCTGAGTGCCTGCTGCTGGCGCGCGGACACCAGCACGCCGGAAGCGGAGACCAGGACCGCGACCAGCACCAGCAGGCCCAGGGCCAGGGCCACCAGCAATTCCAGGATGGACAAGCCCCGGGCAGCCAGATCGCCTCTCACCGGCGGACCCTCCAGCGCAGGCACCGGACCGTCGCGTCGGCGGTGGCGTCCAGTGCCAACCCGGCCGGGCACTCTCCCGCCGGTCGAACAGGGGAATCCGGCGCATCGTGCTGCACGGGGTCGCGCCAGGCGACCCACACATCCAGGGCGCTCTCCGCGCTGACGTGGCGGGTGAAGACGGCCCCCTCCGGCAACATCTCGCGCACCCGCTTGCGCCACTCATAGAGATCGGCGGCCGCCATGTCCTTCCGGGTGCAGGTCGCCTGGGCCGTGTTGCACAGGCTGGCGGGCGGGGCGGGATCCGAGCGGCCCTGCTCGGAGAAGGAGAGTGCCACGACATAGTCGGACAGGGCCTCGGCGCCCGTTGCGTTGGCGCGCAGGCGCTCCGTGAAATCCTGCACCATCAGGGTGATCAGCGCCCGGCGCTGTGACACCTGCGTGTAGCGCAGCGCCGCGGCCTGCAACGCCGCGAGCGTGAGCAGGCCGAGGCTGGCGATGACCAGCGCCACCAGCAGCTCGATGAGTGCCATGCCCCGGTCCGCCGCGGCAGCCCTCAGCATTGGCTGCTTCCTTCGGGCGCCAGCCGCATGCGGCCCGCCGCAGAGATGCAGATCAGACTCGTGGCCGCGCTGTCACCCTGGGGAATCACGCGCAGCTGGCCGGCCGCGGCGTGCACCATGCCCGTCGGCCGGAACGTCAGAGCGGCCTGCGTCGCCTTCAGCGAGGCAATGCCCGCAAGAGGCCCTTGAACCCGAAGGATGGCGGCCCCCGAGGGTGCGACGGAGGCATGGCCCACGTAAACGATCCAGCCGCTGCCCCAGTCATCGCTGGCCAGGCACGCGCTGCCGTTGTCCGAGCTGCAAACGGTGACAGAATGGCCGCGCTTGATCGCCTCAGACCGGGCGAGCGCGAAGTCGCTGGTGAGCGTGGTGACGGCCCCGGCGGCCGCGCGGCGGGCCCGCATCGCGTCGAAGCCTGGCACCGCGAGCCGCAGCAGGAGCGCGGCCAGCATGATCGCGACAAGCACCTCGATTAGACTCAGACCAGACTGGGGACGCATATTTTTTTATTACACGTCAACCTCGACGGAATTCGAGTTCTCCTGACAGGCAGGTGCCAGCGTCCTGGCGGCCGAGCATGACGGCCAGTACGTCCCTGCCGCCGGCCATGGCGCGAGCGCTGGAGCTCGCGAGGAACTCCCTCTTCATCTCCAGCCCCAACCCCCATGTGGGCTGCGTGATCACGTCCACCCAGGGCACCGTGCTCGGGGAGGGCCACACGCAGGCGGCCGGCAGCGCGCACGCAGAAATCATGGCGCTGCGCGACGCGCAGGCGCGGGGGCATGATGTGCGTGGCGCCACGGCCTGGGTCACGCTCGAACCCTGCGCCCACACCGGCCGCACCGGCCCCTGCTGCGATGCGCTGGCTGTGGCGGGCATCGGGCGGGTGGTCGCCTCGCTGATCGATCCGAACCCGAAAGTGGCGGGCCAGGGCCTGGCACGCCTGAGAGCCGCCGGCGTGGCGGTGGAAACCGGGGCCGGGGCCGCGCAGTCGCGCGAACTGAACATCGGTTTCTTCAGCCGCATGGCCCGTGGCACGCCCTGGGTGCGCATGAAGGTGGCCGCTTCGCTGGACGGCACCACCGCGCTGGACAACGGCCAGAGCCAGTGGATCACTTCCGAACTGGCCCGAACGGACGGCCACGCCTGGCGGGCACGCGCCTGCGCCGTGCTCACCGGCATCGGCACGGTGCTGGAGGACGACCCGCGCCTGGACGTGCGCCTGGTGGACACCCCCCGTCAACCCGTCGCGGTCGTCGTGGACAGCCGCCTGGAGCTGCCCCCGGCGGCGCGCCTGCTCCAGCCCGGGCGACCGGTATGGGTCTATACCGCGGTCCACGACGCCCTCAAGCGCTCGGCCCTGGAGGCTCGCGGCGCCACCGTCATTCCCTTGCCCGGTCCCGGCGGCAAGGTGGACCTGGCCGCAATGCTGCACGACCTGGGCCAACGTGAAATCAACGAGCTGCACATCGAGGCGGGCCACAAGCTCAATGGCTCCCTGGTCCGCGAGGGGCTGGTCGACGAATTTCTCGTGTACCTCGCCCCGCTCCTTCTGGGGCCAGGACGGGGGATGGCGTCCCTCGGGCCGCTGGCGGACCTGGCGCAGGGCGTGAGGCTGGAATTCGCGTCCAGCCAGCAGGTCGGGCCGGACCTGCGGATCCTGGCCCGACCGACTGGCCGCGACCGCTTCTAGGGGGGCGTTTTCCCGCCGGCAGGATCCCCCGGCCAATCCCTGCGAAAATACCGGGATGTTCACCGGCATCATCACCGGCGTGGGGCGTATCGCCGCCGTCCACGACCTCGGAAGTTCTTTGCAGCACGGCAAGCGCCTGACCCTGGAGGCGCCTGCCGGCTACCTCGATGATGTGGGCCTGGGGGACAGCATCGCCCTCAATGGCGCCTGCATGACGGTCACCACCCTGGACACCGCGCAGCGCCGCTTCACCATCGACATCTCCGCCGAGTCCCTGGCGCGCACCGCCGGCCTGTCCGCCGCCGGCACCGCCGTCAACCTCGAAAAGGCCCTGCGCGCCCATGACCGCCTGGGCGGCCACATCGTCTCGGGCCATGTCGACGGCATCGGGCATGTGAGCCACTTCGCGCAGGTCGGCGAGAGCTGGGAGCTGCGCGTCATGGCGCCGGCGGCCCTGGGCAAGTACCTGGCCTACAAGGGTTCGATCACCGTCAACGGCGTGAGCCTCACGGTGAACGCGGTGCGCGACACGCCCGAAGGCTGCGAGGTGAGCATCAACCTCATTCCCCACACCGTGCAGAACACCGCGCTGCACGCCCTGGCGGCCGGCGTGGCCGTCAACCTCGAGATCGACCTGATCGCCCGCTACGTCGAGCGCATGCTCGGCGGCGCCCTGCCCCCGAAAGCCCCCGCATGAACGCCCGCTCCCAGACCCCCGCCCCCGTGGCGATCTCGCCCGTGGAGGACATCGTGGCCGACCTGCGCACCGGCCGCATGGTGATCCTCGTCGACGAAGAGGACCGCGAGAACGAGGGCGACCTCGTGCTCGCCTCCGATCACGTCACGCCCGAAGCGATCAACTTCATGGCCCGCTTCGGCCGCGGCCTGATCTGCCTGACGCTCACGCGAGAGCATTGCGAGCGCCTGCAGCTGCCCCCCATGGCCACGCGCAACGGCACCAAGCACGCCACGGCCTTCACCGTCTCCATCGAGGCGGCCGAGGGCGTGACCACCGGCATTTCCGCTGCCGACCGCGCGCGCACCGTGCAGGCAGCCGTTGCGAAGAACGCCCGTCCCGAGGACCTGGTGCAACCCGGTCACATCTTCCCGCTGCAGGCGGTGGACGGCGGTGTGCTGATGCGGGCCGGCCACACCGAGGCCGGCTGCGACCTGGCCGCCATGGCGGGCCTGACGCCCTCCAGCGTGATCTGCGAGATCATGAAGGACGACGGCACCATGGCTCGCCTGCCCGACCTGCAGGTCTTTGCCGCCGAACACGGCTTGAAGATCGGCACCATCGCCGACCTGATCGAATACCGCAGCCGCCACGAGTCGCTGGTGCAGAAGATCGGCGCCCGCGCTCTGAAGACGGCCTACGGCGAGTTCACCGCCCACGCCTGGCGCGACACGCCCAGCCAGGGCCTGCACCTGGCCCTGGTGATGGGCCAGTGGCAGGCGCAGGACGTGGTGCCGGTGCGCGTGCACGAGCCGCTGTCGGTGCTGGACGCACTGGAGGTCGGCCGCCCCATGCACTCCTGGAGCCTGGACGCCGCCCTGGCCCATGTGGCCCGCGAGGGCCGTGGCGTCGTGGTGCTGCTCAACGCGGGCGAATCCGCCTCGCAGCTGCTTGCGCAATTCGAGGGCACCGCCCGTTCGGCGCAGGCGCCCGAGCGGGGCCGCATGGACCTGCGCACCTACGGCATCGGTGCCCAGATCATTCGGGAGTGTGGCGTGCAGCGCATGACCCTCATGGGCACGCCCCGCCGCATGCCCAGCATGACGGGCTACGGCCTGGAAATCGCGGGCTACACCACGGCGGCCTGAGCGCCTCGCACACACAAGGGAAACACCACATGCAAGCCGCAGACAAGGGCCAGGCCGGACCGCTGGACGGCACGGGGCTGAAGATCGGCATCGTCCAGGCCCGCTTCAACGAAGGCATCACCCATGCGCTGGCCGAAGCCTGCCGCGGCGAACTTGCCCGCCTGGGTGTGCAGGCACAGGACATCACCCACGTCTTCGTGCCGGGGGCGCTGGAAGTCCCGCTGGCGCTGCAGGCCCTGGCCGAACGTGGCGGCTTGGACGCGCTGGTCGCCCTCGGCTGCATCATCCGCGGCGAGACCTACCACTTCGAGCTGGTGGCCAACGAGTCGGCCGCCGGCATCACACGCGTCGGACTGGACTACCGCCTGCCGATTGCCAACGTGATCCTCACCACCGAGAACCTGGCGCAGGCCGTGGCTCGACAGAACGAAAAAGGTGTCGACGCCGCCCGCGTGGTGGTCGAGATGTGCAACCTGATCGCCCAGATCGGACGTGCGTGATGACCGATGCCCCCATGCCCCAGGACAAGCCGCCCGTCGCCAAGCGCCCGGGCACGACCGCCACCGGTGCGCGCAAGGCCTCGGCCAAGTCGGCACGCACCCGCGCCCGTGAATTCGCGCTGCAAGCCCTCTACCAGCACCTGGTGGGCCGCAACGAGGCTCACGCCATCGACGTCTTCACCCGCGACCTCTCCGGCTTTCACAAGGCCGATTCGGCCCACTATGACGCACTGCTGCATGGCTGCGTGCGCGAAGCGGCCGCACTCGACGCCCTGGTGATGCCGCTGCTCGATCGCAAGCTGGCGGAGATCTCCCCCATCGAACGCGCGGTGATGTGGATCGGCGCCTACGAGTTCCAGCATGCGCAGGATGTCCCGTGGCGGGTCGTGATCAACGAATGCATCGAGCTGGCCAAGGAGTTCGGCGGCACGGACGGCCACAAGTACGTGAACGCGGTCCTCAATGGCCTGGCCCCCCAGCTGCGCGCAGCGGAAGTCGCGGCGGACCGCGCTGCCGACTCGGGCCGGTGATGCAAGCGCCTGCCTCTGCCCTGCGCCTGGCCGGCCGCGCCCAGCGCATCGAGCCTTTTTACGTGATGGAGGTGGCCAAGGCCGCCTCCGAGCTCGCCGAGCAGGCCCGCGGCACCGACCGGCCGATGATCTTCCTGAACATCGGCGAGCCCGACTTCACAGCCCCGCCACTTGTGCAGGAGGCCGCGGCGCGCGCCATCCGCGAGGGCGCGACCCAGTACACGCAGGCCACCGGACTGCCCGCCCTGCGTGAGCGCATCAGCGCCTGGTACCGCCAGCGTTTCGGCATCGAGGTGCCCGCGCGCCGCATCGTGCTCACGGCGGGCGCCTCGGCGGCCCTGAACCTGGCCTGCCTCGCCCTGATCGAGGCTGGCGACGAAGTGCTGATGCCGGACCCGAGCTACCCCTGCAACCGCCAGTTCGTGCAGGCGGCCGAGGGCCGCGCCGTACTGGTGCCCACCACGGCGGCCGACCGCTTCCAACTGAGCGCCGCCCAGGTCGAGGCGCACTGGAGCCCGCGCACGCGCGGGGTGCTGCTGGCGTCTCCGTCCAATCCCACCGGCACCTCGCTGCACCCGCAGGAACTGGCCCGCATCCACGAGGTGGTCAGGCGCCGTGGCGGCGTGCTGCTGCTAGACGAGATCTACCTGGGCCTGAGCCACGACGACACCTTCGGCCACAGCGGCCTGGCGCTGGGCGAGGACGTGATCAGCATCAACAGCTTCTCCAAGTACTTCAACATGACCGGCTGGCGACTGGGCTGGCTGGTGGTGCCCGATTCCCTGGTGGCCGTGATCGAGCGGCTGGCGCAGAACCTCTTCATCTGCCCCAGCACGGTATCGCAGCATGCGGCGCTGGCCTGCTTCGAGGCGGACAGCCTGGCCGAATACGAGCAGCGGCGCGCGCAATTCAAGGCCCGGCGCGACTACTTCATCCCGCAACTGCGGGCGCTGGGCCTGCCGGTGCCTGTCGTACCCGATGGCGCCTTCTATGCCTGGGCCGATTGCAGTGACTGGTGCCGGCGCCTGGGGGTGGCGGGCAGCTGGGAGCTGTCCTTCGAGATCATGCGGCAGGCCCATGTGGCCGTGACACCCGGGCGAGACTTCGGCAACGCGGACACCGCGAGGTTCATCCGCTTTTCCACCGCCAGCGCGATGGAGCAGCTGCAGGGGGCGGTCGCGCGCCTGAAGGCCATGCGCGAGGCCATGGCCTGAGGACGGACGATGGCGTTTGAATTTCCGATCCGCGTCTACTGGGAAGACACCGATGCGGGCGGCATCGTGTTCTACGCCAATTACCTGAAGTTCTTCGAGCGTGCCCGCACCGAGTGGCTGCGATCGCTGGGCCTGTCGCAGCACGCGTTGCGCGAGGAGACCGGCGGAATGTTCGTCGTCACCGACACCACGGTGCGCTACCTCAGACCCGCGGTGCTGGACGACCTCCTGCAGGTGAGCGCCCGGATCGACCAAGCGGGCCGCGCTAGCCTGACGATCGTCCAGGAAGCGCGCTGCGCCCGCCAGGGCCATCTCCTGGCCGCAGGCACCATCCGCATCGGGTGGGTGCAGGCCGCGACCCTCACCCCTGCGAGAATCCCCGACCACGTATTACAGGCCCTGCAAGCCACGACGCCATGAACCCCAACATGTCCATCCTCCACCTGGTGCTCAATGCCAGCTTCGTGGTGCAAGCTGTCATGGTCTTGCTGCTGCTGGTATCGCTTGCGAGCTGGGCCGCCATCTTCCGCAAGGTGTTCGACCTCAAGCAGGTCAAGGCGCTGAACGAGGCCTTCGAGGAATCCTTCGCCTCGGGCGCCACGCTCAACGAGCTGTTCACGTCGGCGGTCAAGAACGCCAAGAAGGCGGGACCGATGGAACGCATCTTCGCCTCGGGCATGCGCGAATTCCACAAGCTGCGCGAGCGGCGCATCACCGACCCGGGCACCCTGCTCGATGGCGCGCGTCGCGCCATGCGCGCCAGCTGCCAGCGCGAGGTGGACGCGGTGGAAAGCCACCTGTCCTTCCTGGCCACCGTGGGTTCGGTCTCGCCCTATGTGGGCCTGTTCGGTACCGTCTGGGGCATCATGCACGCCTTCACCGGCCTGGCCAGCCTGCAGCAGGTGACGCTGGCCACGGTGGCTCCGGGTATTGCCGAAGCGCTGGTGGCCACGGCCATCGGCCTGTTTGCCGCCATCCCGGCGGTTGTGGCCTACAACCGCTTCGCGCGCGACGTGGACCGCGTGGCCAACAAGCTGGAGACCTTCATCGAGGAGTTTTCCAACATCCTGCAACGCAACGTCGGCGCGGGCACCGCGCCGGCCCACTGAGCATGCCCGCCGTTGCCGGCCGCGGCCGGGGCCGCCGCACCATCAACGAGATCAACATGGTGCCCTTCATCGACGTGATGCTGGTGCTCCTGATCATCTTCATGGTGACCGCGCCGCTGATCACCCCCAGCCTGATCGACCTGCCCAGCGTCGGCAAGGCCAATCGCCAGCCTGACCAGAAGATCGAGATCGTGATCGGCAAGGACGAATCCCTCGAAATGAAACTGGATGCCGGCAGCCAGCGCCTGACACTGGCCGAAGTGGCGGCGGCGGTGCAGCGCGCACAGGCGGGCCGTGAGCCCGGCGCCAGTGCGGTGGTCATCAGCGCAGACCGCAGCGTCAAGTACGAGACGGTCGTGCGTGTGATGGACACCTTGCAGCGCGCGGGTGTCCAACGCGTCGGGCTTTCCGTGCAGCTGGCGCCCTGAACCTGGGCGACCCTCACACGCGCGCATGACCCCCGCCGCCCACCGCCTCGAATTCGCGCCGCCGCCCCCGCCAGGGCTCGGGCGCGCCTGGGGTCTGGCGGCCTTGGCCCACGTGTTGCTGCTGGCGGCCCTGACCTGGGGCGTGACCTGGCGGCATCAGGACACCCCGCTGGCCGCCGAGGCGGAGTTGTGGTCGGCGCAAGTGCAACAGGCCGCGCCGCCGCCGCAAGAGGCGCCGCCCCCACCGCCCCCGCCCCCGGTGACGGCCACCCCCGCGCCACCGCCGCCGGCCCCGCGCGAGGCGGATATCGCGCTGGAGCGCGAGAAAAAGCGCGTCGAGCAGGAAAAAAAGCAGCGCGACGCCGAGAAGGCCGAAGCGAAGCGGAAGGCCGAGGCGGATAAAAAGCGGCTGGACGACAAGAAAAAGCGCGAGGCCCAGGACAAGGCGGCCAAGGACAAGGCACAGCAACAACAGCAGGCCCAGTCGCGGGCGCGTGAAGAGGCCGAAGCCAAGCGCGCGGAGGCCCTGCGCCAGGAGAACCTGCGCCGCATGCAGGGCCTGGCGGGCGCCACGGGTGCCTCCAGCGCCACAGGCAATGCCACCCGGTCCTCGGGACCGTCGGACAGCTACGCAGGCCGTATTCGCGCCAGGATCAAGCCCAACATCGTGTTCGTCGACGACATTCCCGGCAATCCGGTGGCTGAAGTGGAAGTGCGCCTGGCGCCGGACGGCACCATCCTGGGCCACCGCATCACCAAGCCCAGCGGCGTCAAGGCCTGGGACGATGCCGTGGTCCGAGCCCTGGACCGCACCGCCGTCCTGCCCCGGGACACCGACGGGCGGGTCCACAGCCCCCTGCTGCTGTCGTTCCGGCCACGGGACTGAGCCCTGTCGCCGGACGCCCTCCGGCGCAGGGGCTCAGGCCACCTCGTAGACGATCTGTGCCTGCCCCGCGTCGGCCTGCGCCATCCAACTGGCCAGGGCGGCGTCGCTGGGAAAGAAGCGGGCCTCGTCACCCAGTTGGAGTTCCGCCGTGGCCTGCTCGCGGCGCACCGCCAGGCGGACCGGCAAGCCCCTCACCAGTTCGCCCTGCTCGCTTTGCACGCGCTGGGGCGGAAACTCGCGCACCAGGCGGTGCACGTCGGGCGCGCGCCCGTTGACGGACACCCGCAGGTACTTGCCGAACCGGCAACGCGCGGTGGCGAGGTCCCACACCTGTTGCACCACCAGGCGAAAGCCGCCCGAGAAGCGGTCTGGCTTCATGGACGCCATGACGATGACCAGTTCGTCATCCTTCAGGAGGTTGCGGTGGGTGTTGAGCGTGGCCTCGTCCGCGGTGGCCTCGATCGCTCCGGACTTGTCATCGAGCTTGAAGATCGCCAGCTTGCCTTTCTGGGTGTTGATCACCCGCAGGTCGGTGACGATGCCCGCGAGCAGCTGCGGCTCGCGCGAGTCCATCAGCTCGGACACGCTGCGCTTGACGAAGCGGCGCACCTCGGCACTGATTTCGTCGAACAGGTGGCCCGAGAGGTAAAAGCCGACGGCAGTCTTTTCATGGGTGAGGCGTTCCTTGACGCCCCAGGGCATGGCCTCGACGAGATCGGGCTCCTGCGTGCTGGCGCCGTGTGCCCCCTCGTCCATGTCAAACAGGCCGCCCTGGTTGGCGTTGGCCTCGGCGGCCGCGGCGAAATCGAAGGCCCGGTCGATGGAGGCGACCAGGGCGGCGCGATTGAGCTGCAGTGAATCGAAGGCGCCGGCCTTGATCAGGGCTTCGACGGTACGCTTGTTCAGGCGCGTGCGGTCCACCCGCTTGCAGAAATCGAAGAGGCTGGTGAAGGCACCGCCTTCCTCGCGGGCGCGGACGATGGCCTCGATGGCCTGCTGGCCCGTGCCCTTGACGGCCCCCAGGCCGTAGCGGATCACCTTGTCGGAGATGGGCTCGAAACGGTACACGCCCCGGTTCACGTCCGGCGGTTCGAAGGTGAGGCCGAAGTTTTTCACCGCGTCCTCGAACAGCACCTTGAGCTTGTCGGTGTCGTCCATTTCCACGGTCATGTTGGCGCAGAAGAATTCGGCCGTGTAATGGACCTTGAGCCAACCCGTGTGGTACGCCAGCAGGGAGTAGGCGGCGGCGTGCGACTTGTTGAAGCCGTAGCCCGCGAACTTCTCCATCTGGTCGAAGATGTAATCGGCCTTCGCGGCGTCGATGCCGTTCTTGGCCGCGCCTGCACGGAAGATCTCGCGGTGCTGCGCCATCTCCTCGGGCTTTTTCTTGCCCATGGCGCGCCGCAGCAGGTCGGCGCCGCCCAGGGTGTAGCCGCCCAGGATCTGCGCGGTCTGCATCACCTGCTCCTGGTAGACCATGATCCCGTAGGTCTCGGAGAGCATGTCAGCGACCAGGGGATGGGGGTATTCCACTTCCTCCCGCCCTTGCTTGCGGGCCACGAAGCTGGGAATCAGGTCCATCGGGCCGGGGCGGTACAGCGCATTCAGGGCGATGAGATCTTCCAGGCGCGTGGGCCGGGCGTCGCGCAGCATGCCCTGCATGCCGCGGCTTTCAAACTGGAACACCGCCTCGGTCTTGCCTTCGGCAAACAGCTTGTAGGTGGGTGCGTCATCGATCGGCAGGTTCTCGAAGGCGAAATTCTCCTGACCCTTGTGGCGCGCGCGAATGAAATCCTTGGCGATCTCGAGGATGGTGAGGGTGGCCAGGCCCAGGAAGTCGAACTTGACCAGGCCCGCGGCCTCGACATCGTCCTTGTCGTACTGGCTCACGGCCGAATCGCTGCCAGGCTGCTGGTAAAGCGGCGTGAAGTCGGTGAGCTTGCCGGGGGCGATCAGCACACCGCCCGCGTGCATGCCCACGTTGCGGGTGAGGCCCTCGAGCTTTTGCGCCAGCCCGAGCAGGGTCTTGACCTCGTCCTCGCGGGCCAGGCGCTCGGCCAGCAGGGGCTCGGCCTCTAAGGCCCCGGCGATCGTGATGTGCTGGCCCGGCTTGTTCGGGACCAGCTTGCTGATGCCGTCACAGAAGGTGTAGCTCATGTCAAGCACCCGCCCCACGTCGCGAATGGCGGCGCGGGCGGCCATGGTGCCGAAGGTGGCGATCTGGCTCACGGCGTCGCGCCCGTACTTGTCCTTGACGTACTCGATGACGCGGTCGCGGTTGCCCTGGCAGAAGTCGATGTCGAAGTCGGGCATCGACACCCGCTCAGGATTGAGAAAACGCTCGAACAGCAGGTTGTATTGCAGCGGGTCGAGGTCGGTGATCTTCAGGGCATAGGCTACCAGCGAGCCGGCGCCCGAGCCCCGGCCCGGGCCCACCGGGCAGCCGTTGTTCTTGGCCCAGTTGATGAAGTCGCCCACGATCAGGAAGTAGCCCGGGAACCCCATCTTGAGGATGGTGTTGATCTCGAACTCCAGGCGCTCCACGTAGCGGGGCATCTCCTGGGCGCGCCGGGCCTCGTCCGGGTAGAGGTGCACCATGCGTTCCTTCAGGCCTTCGTGCGAGGCGTAGCGGAAGTACTCCTCGATCGGCATGCGCCGGCCGTCGATCTCGGGCGTGGGGAATTCGGGCAGGCGCGGCTTGCCCAATTCGAGCGTGAGGTTGCAGCGCCGCGCGATCTCGGCGGTGTTGGCCACCGCCGCAGGCAGGTCCTCGAAGAGGGCCTGCATCTGCGCGGCGCTCTTGAAGTACTGCTCGCGGGTGAACTTGCGCACGCGGCGGGAATTGCCCAGGATCTCGCCCTCGGCGATGCACACACGCGCCTCGTGCGCCTCGTAGTCGTCCTCGGTGAGAAACTGCACCGGGTGCGTGGCCACGACAGGCAGCTTCAGGCCTGCGGCCAGTTGCACGGTGGCCGCGACGTGGGCTTCGTCGTCGGGGCGGCCGGCACGCTGTACCTCCAGGTAGAAGCGGTGGGGGAACAGGGACGCCAGGGTGATCGCCACTTCACTCGCGCGCTGGCGGTCACGGTACTGACCCTGCGCCAGGGCCTGGCCCACCGGGCCGGCCTGCGCGCCCGAGAGCAGCAGCAGGCCCTCGCCCAGCTCCTGCAGCCACTCGAGCCTGCAGGTGCCCTGCGCGCGAACGACATTGCGCGTCCAGCCCCGCGCGAGGAGTTCGCACAGGTTCAGGTATCCCCGGTGGTTCTGCACCAGCAGCAGAACCCGCGAGACCTGGGTGACATCCGCGCCCAGGCCTTCCAGCCAGACCTCGGCGCCGATCACCGGCTTGACGCCCGCGCCACGGGCCGCCTTGTAGAACTTGATGGCGCCAAAGAGGTTGTTCAGGTCCGTGATCGCCAGGGCGGGTTGCGAGTCGGCGGCTGCGGCCTGGACGGTGTCCTCGATGCGGCAGGTGCCATCGACGACGGAGAATTCGGAGTGCAGGCGCAGGTGGACAAACATGCCTTCATTGTAGGAAGTCGCCGGGTGGCGGCCCCGCCTAAAATCCCCTGACCGTGCCCGAAATCCTCAACGTTTCCGCTTACAAGTTCGTCCCGCTGGATGACTGCGAAGCCCTGCGCCAGAGGCTGCTTGGCCAGGCGCAGGCCCTGGGGCTGCGCGGGACCATCCTGCTGGCGCAGGAAGGGATCAATCTCTTCCTCGCCGGGCAGGCCGATGCCTTGCGCAGCTTCCTGCGCGATCTGCAATCCGACGCGCGCCTGTCCGACCTGCCGGTGAAGGAAAGCTGGTCCGAGACGCCGCCCTTTCGCAAGATGCTGGTGAAGGTCAAGCGCGAGATCATCCGCATGAACCATCCGGCGATCCGCCCGCAGGCCGGGCGCGCGCCTGCGGTGGACGCGGCCACGGTGCGCCGCTGGCTGGACCAGGGACACGATGACGCGGGCCGGCCCGTGGTGACGCTGGACACGCGCAACGACTTCGAGGTCGATGCCGGCACCTTCGAGGGCGCCATCGACTGGCGGCTGTCCCGGTTCAGTGACTTCCCGGCGGCGGTGCAGGCGCACCTGCCTGAGCTCCAGGGCAAGACCGTCGTGAGTTTCTGCACCGGCGGCATCCGCTGCGAGAAAGCCGCCCTCTACCTGCGCGAGGCGGGGCTGCAGGACGTGTGGCAGCTCGATGGAGGCATCCTGCGCTATTTCGAGGAAGTGGGCGGTGCGCACTACCGCGGCCACTGCTTCGTGTTCGACGAGCGCCGCGCGGTGGACGAAGGCCTGGGCGCCGTGCAGGCCTGAGGCGCGACACGGATCGCGCCCCGGGCCGATGATCGGGCCGACCGGTTCAGCCGACCCGGCTGTCGGGAATCACTTGGCCCACTTGGCGGCGGCTTCCGCGACGCGCTTGCCGAACTGGCGTGCGGTCTCCAGGTCACCGGGCAGCATCTCGGCCACCGAGGCGTCCGACGGGGTCGCCGCCATGGCGCCCGCGGCAGAACCGATCCAGTTCACGTCGTTGCGGGTGGCCGCCTTGGCATTGGCCGGCATCATGCCGGTGCCGACCCACAGGCCGCCGTGCTGCATGGCCAGGGTGGTGAAGTAGGACAGGGTGCTGGCCTTGTCGCCGGTGGTGCTGGCGCTGTTGGTGAAGCCGGCGAACAGCTTGTTCTTCCAGGCCTGCGTGAACCAGGCCTTGGAGGAGGCGTCGGCGAATTTCTTGAACTGCCAGCTCGGGCCACCCATGTAGGTGGGCGAGCCGAAGACGATGGCGTCGGCGGCGCCCAGGGCCTGCCAGTCGGCATCGGTGAGGTTGCCCTCGGCGTCGATGGCGACCAGGCGGGCATGGGCGCCCGCGCCCTCGGCGACGGCTTGCGCCTGGCGCTGGGTGTGGCCGTAGCCGGAGTGGTAGACGATTGCGATGGATGCCATGGTGGTGTTCTCCAGGTGGTTTGAGGATGGATCGCGGGAAAGGAAATCAGTTCGGCGCCAGGTCGAAGACCAGCACCTCGGCGTCGCGGCCGCTCGCGAGTTCGACGGCAGCCTCACCTTCGAGCTTGGCGGCGTCCCCCGCGCGCAGCGGCGTGCCGTTGACGGTCAGTTCGCCGCGCACGAGGTGGACATAGACCTTGCGGCCCGGGGCCGTGGCCAGGCGGGCGGTTTCGGCGCCGGTGAAGAGGCCGGCGTACACGCGGGCGTCGGCATGGATCGTCACCGAACCCTCGGCGCCGTCCGGCGAGGCCACGAGCCGCAGACGACCGCGCTTGTCGGTGGTGTCGAACGACTTCTGCTCGTAGCTCGGCGCGATGCCGCGCACATTGGGTTCGATCCAGATCTGCAGGAAGTGCGTCACCTGCGACGGGGCGTGGTTGAACTCGCTGTGCATGACGCCGGTGCCCGCGCTCATACGCTGCACGTCACCGGGCGGAATGCCCTTGACGTTGCCCATGCTGTCCTTGTGCGCCAGGTTGCCCTCCAGCACGTAGCTGATGATCTCCATGTCACGGTGACCATGCGTGCCAAAGCCCGTACCGGGCGCGATGCGGTCCTCGTTGATCACGCGCAGGGGACCGAAGCCCATGTGGTCTGGGTCGTGGTAACCCGCGAAGGAGAAGCTGTGGTACGAGTCGAGCCAGCCGTGGTTGGCGTGGCCGCGGTCTTCGGATTTGCGCAGGGTCAGCATGGCGGGGCTCGGTTCGTGCGTGGAGCAGGGATGGAGTCAATGTAGGGTCGCGAAGCCCCGGCGGGAGCGATACCGTTTGATGGCATCATTCAAAAATTCTGAATGATCCAGCCGCCATGCCCCATGCCCGTGAAGTCCTGACCCCCGAGGCCTTGGCCCTGCTGCAGTCCGTGGCGCGGGCGGGCAGTTTTGCCGCCGCCGCCCGCGAGCTCGGGCTGGTGCCCAGCGCGGTGACCTACCGGGTGCGCCAGATGGAAGACGCCCTGGACGCCCTCCTCTTCGACCGCAGTTCGCGCCAGGCGCGCCTGACCGCGGCCGGCACCGAGCTGCTGCGAGAGGGCGAGCGGCTGCTCTCCGAGGTCGACGCCGTGGCCAACCGTGTGCGGCGAGTGGCGACCGGCTGGGAATCGCAACTGACCCTGGCGGTGGACACCGTGATCTGCCCGGCCACGGTGATGGAGCTGGCGCAGCATTTCCTGGAAGTCGCGCCGCAGACCCGTCTGCGCCTGCGCGATGAGGCACTCTCGGGAACGATCGAATGCCTCACCTCGGGTCAGGCCGACCTCGCGCTGGGCATCGCCCTCGAAACCGCCACCGAGGCCGGCATCCGCAGCCGGGCGCTGGGCGAGCTCGCATTCGTGTTCGCGGTCGCACCGCACCATCCGCTGGCCCGCCTGCCAGAGCCCCTGGCCGATGATCTCCTGCAGCGGCATCGCGCGGTGGCCGTGGCGGATTCGGTGCAACGAGGCAGCGCCATCACACTGGGCCTGCTGGCCGGCCAGGACGTGCTGACCGTGCCTTCGATGCAGGCCAAGCTCGACGCGCAATTGCGCGGGCTGGGCGCCGGGTTCCTGCCCGAGCACCTGGCGCGTCCCTACGTGAAGGCGGGCCGGCTGGTGGTCAAGCAGGTACAACGGCCTGGGCGCCTGACCCGCGTGAGCTACGCCTGGCGCGATGCCGGCGGCCTCGGGCCCGGGCGGGCACTGGCCTGGTGGCTCGCGCGCCTGGAGGCCCCGGCCACGCGCGAGTCCTTGCTGCAGCGCCGCGCAGGCGCCTTGCTGCCGTAATGCCACAATGGGTTTGACCATGGCACGAACCACCTCCCCCACTTCCTCCCGCTCGGCGGCCCGCAAGATCGCCGTGATCGGCGCCGGCATCGCCGGCCTGGCCTGCGCGCGCACGCTGGTGCAGGCGGGCCACCAGGTGACCCTGATCGAGAAAAGCCGGGGGTTCGGCGGACGCATGGCCTGCCGCAGCACCCCGTTCGGGGGCTTCGACCATGGCGCCCAGTACTTCACGGTGCGCGATCCGCGCTTCGAGCGCGTGCTGGCCCTCACCCCCAGCTTGTGCCGCCCCTGGAGCGCCAATGCGGTGCGCGTGCTCGACCCCCACGGGCGCGTGGCCGAGGCAGCCCTCGAGCGCCGCGAGCCGCACTGGGTGCCCGTGCCCGGCATGAATGCGCTGGCGCGGCACTGGGCGCAGCCGCTTGTCGAATCCGGGCGCGTGCACCTGGAGACGCGCGTCACCCGCATCGAGCGCGACGCGCTGCAGGCCACACGCTGGCAGCTGCGCATCGACGCGCTGGGCGATTCCGTGCAAGTGCTTTCCGGCTTCGCCCAGGTGATGCTGGCCATCCCCAGCGTGCAGGCCGCAGAGTTGCTGCGGGCCTCTGCCCTGGCCGCGGATTTCATGGAACGTATCGGGCAGGTGCGTGTCGCCCCGTGCTGGACCCTGATGGTGGCGTTTCCGCAGGCGCAGCAGCCGGGGCTGCCGCACCTGGGCCCGCAGTGGAATGCCGCCTTGAGCACACACCACCGCATCGCCTGGCTCTCACGCGAATCGTCCAAGCCCGGACGCGACCCGATCGAGCGATGGACCGTGCAGGCGAGCGCCGCCTGGTCGGACGAACACCTGAACGACGACCCGCAACGCGTGACGGCCAAGCTGCTCAAGGGCTTTGCGGAGGTCACCGGGATCCACGCCACACCAAGCCACGCGCAAGTGCACCGATGGCTCTATGCCAAGACCCAGGTGCCCCTGGGGGCGAGCCACCTGTGGGATGCGCGCGCCGGTTTGGGACTGTGCGGTGACTGGTGCATTGGCCACCGGGTCGAGGACGGCTTCGTCTCCGGGCTCGAGCTGGCACTGGCTGCGGCCTGATCGGGTTTGCCGGAGCAGGACCTGCCGTGACGCGCGACGCCGGCGGCGGCTACGTCGGCCGCTTCGCTCCCTCGCCCACCGGCCCGCTGCATGCGGGTTCGCTGGTGGCGGCCCTGGCCAGTTGGCTGGACGCGCGGGCCCACCAGGGCCGGTGGCTCGTGCGCATCGAGGATGTCGACCGGCCCCGGTGCGTGTCGGGTGCGACCGAGCGCATCCTGTCCCAGCTGGCCGATGTCGGTCTCTTGCCGGATGCGCCGCCGCTGCACCAGTCCGGCCGTGATGTCCCCTACCAGGCAGCGCTGGACCGCCTGTCGGCCGCCGGCCTGTCCTATGCCTGCGGCTGCTCGCGCAAGGACATCGAATCCGCCTGGCACGCCGGGGGCCAGACACGTGCGCGGCACGATGAATGGATCTACCCGGGCACCTGCCGCAGCGGCTTGCATGGCAAGCCCGCACGGGCCTGGCGACTGCGCACGGCAGGAGTCCCCGCCATCGATTGGACGGACCGGCGCCTGGGGCCCCAGCGGCAGTGGGTCGAGGCCGAGGTCGGTGACTTCGTGCTGCGGCGGGCCGACGGACTCTGGGCCTACCAGTTGGCGGTGGTGGTTGATGATGCGGACCAGGGCGTGACCGACGTCGTGCGGGGCGAGGACCTGGCCGACAACACTGCGCGCCAGATCCTGCTGCAGAGGGCCCTGGGCCTGCCCACGCCGCGCTACCTGCACACCCCGCTGGTCCTCGGAGCCAACGGCGAAAAGCTGTCCAAGCAGAATGGTGCGGCGCCTCTGGACACCGGCGATGCCCTGGCCTGCCTGCAGGTGGCGGGTACGGTGCTGGGGCTGCGCGTGGCGGGCACCACTGTCAACGACTGGCTGGCGCAGGCCGTGAAAGCCTGGTCAGATACCGCCCGGGCGGCGCCTTGAGACCCGGCGGGATCCCCCGCCGCGGCGGCCCTACGACAATAGGGGCATGAGCGAGACACCGAACGAGCATGGAAACGGCACCCCCGAGGGCGTGGCGCACCCGCGCACCATCCGCAGCTTCGTGCGCCGCGCCGGGCGAACCACCACCGGCCAGGCCAAGGCCTTCGAGACGCTGGGACCGCGCTTTCTGCAGCCCTACACCGGCCAACCCCTCGATCCCGAGGCGGTCTTTGCCCGGCAGGCCCCGACCGTCCTGGAGATCGGCTTCGGCATGGGCGAGGCCACGGCGCACATCGCCGGGCTGATGCCGGAGAAGAATTTCCTGTGCTGCGAGGTGCACGAACCCGGCGTGGGCGCGCTCCTCAAACGCATTGGCGAACAGGGGCTGCAGAACATCCGCATCGTGCCGCACGACGCGGTGGAGGTGATCGAGCACATGCTGCGACCGGATTCGCTGGCCGGTATCCACATCTTCTTCCCGGACCCCTGGCACAAGCTACGGCATCACAAACGCCGCCTGATCCAGCCGCCGCTGGTGGCCAAGCTCGCGGCACGCCTGGCACCCGGCGCTTACCTGCACTGTGCCACCGACTGGGAGCCGTACGCGCAGCAGATCCTGCAGGTGCTGTCCGCCGAACCGGCACTGCGCAACACCGCGGGTGGCTTCGCACCGAAGCCCCATTACCGGCCCCTGACCAAGTTCGAGAACCGCGGCCTGAAGCTCGGGCACGGGGTCTGGGACGTGGTATTCGAAAAGCGCTGACGCCCCCGGAGCAACCTCGCATGACCCCGAACGCATCCACCGCCCCCTCGACGCCACACATTGTGGTGGACAGCGGTGTGGCCACCCTGACCCTGAATCGACCCGGCCATCGCAACCGCCTTGAAGACGCCGACCTGCGCGCCCTGATGGAGGCCTTCACGCGCTTGGACGCCGATCCGCAGGTACGCGTGGTGGTCCTGACAGCCAATACCGCAGGACAGCCCCGCCCGGTGTTCTGCGCGGGTTACCACATCGGGGATTTTGACGGCCCCGACCACGATCCGGCGATGTTCGAACGTGTGGCTGACGCTCTGGCCCATCTGCGAGCGGTGACGGTCTGCGCACTCAATGGCAGCGTGTATGGCGGCGCCACGGACCTCGCGCTCGCCTGTGACCTGCGCATCGCGTTGGCCGGCATCGAGCTGCGCATGCCGGCCACGGCACTGGGTCTTCACTACTACCCCAGCGGGCTGCAACGCTATGTGGCGCGACTGGGAATATCGGGTGCGAAGCGCGCCTTTCTCACGGCGCGCCCGTTCAGCGCACAGCAGCTGATGGCGCTGGGAGCGCTGGAGGAAATTGCGAGTACTCCCGAGGCGTTGCAGGCCAGCGTGCGGCAACTCACCGCGGAGATCTGCGCGCTCGCGCCGCTGGCGGTGCAAGCCACCAAGCAGTCGCTCAATGAGATTTCATCGGGGCGCTACGACTTGCCTGCCATGCGTGAGCGAGAGCGGCTCACGGCGGGTAGCCTGGACTTTGCGGAAGGACGGCTGGCGTTCCAGGAGAAGCGCACGCCGCGGTTTCGCGGGGAGTGAGCGGGGGCTTTGCAAGCGTGCAGGCTCAGCGAGGCGAGAGACAGCACCGGCGCTAAAACGCCCGCAGCAGGTCAGGCTCGCTGCGCCACCCAGTCCTGCACCGACTTCAGGGCCGCTGGCAGTGCACTGACGTCGGTTCCGCCCGCCATCGCCATGTCCGCCTTGCCACCGCCCTTGCCGCCCACCTGCTGCGCGACGAAGTTGGCCAGTTCACCGGCCTTGACCTGCCCCATGCGGTCAGCGGTGACCCCGGCAGCGATCTGCACCTTGCCGCCGTCCACCGCCGCCAGCACGATGGCCGCGGTCTTGAGCTTGTCCTTGAGCTTGTCCATGGTCTCGCGCAGCGTCTTGGCGTCGGCGCCGGCCAGCGTGGCGGCCAGCACCTTCATGCCCTTGACGTCCACCGCCTGCGACACCAGCTCGTCGCCCTGGCTCGAGGCCAGCTTGCCCTTGAGGGCCGCGACCTCTTTCTCGAGCGCACGCACCTGCTCCATCACCTGGCCGATGCGCGATTGCAGTTCGGCGGCCGGCGCCTTCAGGGCCGCTGCGGCGGCTCCCACCGTCGCCTCTACCTGCTGCAGGTAGGCCAGGGCGTTCACGCCGGTGACGGCCTCGATGCGACGCACGCCCGCAGCCACGCCGGATTCGGCCACTACCTTGAAGAGGCCGATGTCGCCGGTGCGCTGCACATGGGTGCCGCCGCACAGTTCTCGGCTGGAGCCGATATCGAGCACGCGCACGGTCTCGCCATACTTCTCTCCGAACAGCATCATGGCGCCAGTGGCCTTGGCCGATTCGATGTCCATCACCCGCGCCTGGGTGGCGTGGTTGTCCAGGACCTCGGCGTTGACCCGCGCTTCGATCTCGCGCACCTGGGCGGGCGTGACGGGCGCGTTGTGCGTGAAGTCAAAGCGCGTCTTGTCGGCATCGACCAGCGAGCCTTTCTGTTGCACGTGGTCGCCCAGCACCTCGCGCAGGGCCTTGTGCATCAGGTGCGTGACCGAGTGATTGCGCATGGTGGCGGCGCGGCGCGCCATGTCGACCTGGGCGGTCACCGCGTCGCCGACGCTCAGTGCCCCCTGCGCCAGGGTGCCGTGGTGACCGTACACGTCGGCCTTGATCTTCTGGGTGTCGTCCACGGCAAAGCGGGCTGAGCCCGCCACGACGGCGCCCGAGTCGCCCACCTGGCCGCCACTCTCGGCGTAGAAGGGGGTGGTGTCCAGGACGACCACGCCCACCTGGCCGGTCTTCATCTGGGCCACCGGGGTGCCGTCCACGTACAGGGCCACGACCTTCGCCGGCGCCTCGAGCTTCTCGTAGCCCACGAAGGCGTTGGCTGCGCCGGTGTACTCCAGCGCGCGGTCCATCTTGAACTTGCCGGCGGCGCGACCCGCGGCCTTTTGCTTGTCCATCGCGGCCTGGAAGCCCGCCTCATCGACCGACACACCGCGCTCGCGGCACACATCGGCCGAGAGGTCCAGCGGGAAGCCGTAGGTGTCGTGCAGCTTGAAGGCCACCTCGCCGGGCAGCACCTTCGCGCCGTCCTTGAGGGCCGCGTCCAGGATGTCCATGCCGTTTTCCAGCGTCTCGAAGAAGCGCTCCTCCTCGGCCTTGAGCACCTCGGTGATGCGCGCGGCGCTGGCTTTCAGGCGCGGGTAGGCCTCGCCCATGAGGGCCACCAGGTCCGGCACCAGCTTGTGGAAGAACGGCGTCTTGCGACCGAGCTTGTAACCGTGGCGGATGCCGCGGCGCACGATGCGGCGCTGCACGTAGCCGCGGCCTTCGTTGGAGGGGATCACGCCGTCCGACACCAGGAAGGCGGTGGCCCGCACATGGTCGGCGATCACGCGCAGCGAGGGATTGGCCAGGTCGGCGCAGCCGGTCTCGCGCGCGGCGGCGCGGATCAGGGCGTCGAAGAGGTCGATCTCGTAGTTGCTGTGAACATGCTGCAGGATGGCCGCGAGGCGCTCCAGGCCCATGCCGGTGTCCACGCAGGGCGCGGGCAGCGGGCGCAGCGAGCCATCGGGCTGCATGTCGAACTGCATGAACACGTTGTTCCAGATCTCGATGTAGCGGTCGCCGTCCTGTTCGGGGCTGCCCGGGGGGCCACCAGCCACATCGGGGCCGTGGTCGTAGAAGATCTCGGAGCACGGACCGC
>JACCDW011347325.1_pt1 | contig 35376 bp, 35 predicted proteins | sample 7449781 | NCBI WGS metagenome assembly JACCDW01 (sample SAMN15323449, study PRJNA562643) | freshwater metagenome | isolation source: river surface water | place: USA:Blue River Watershed | collected 2017-08-18
GAAGGGCGACTCTCCGAAAACCCCTTAAAAGAAGCTTTCGCTAGCAAGGCAAACCGCCGTTTAATGCTCATCGCGATGTTTGGCGCGATCGTAGGCCAAGGCGTAGTCTGGCACACAGGTCAATTTTATGCCCAAATCTTCATCAACAAGATCCTGCAGGTCGACTTCATCACCACGAATCTCATCATCGCCGCGAGCTTAGTGGTGGGGACGCCTCTCTTCGTCTATTTCGGCAGCTTGTCCGACCGCGTGGGTCGCAAGAAAGTGATGCTGGGCGGGATGGCCCTCGCTGCGCTCGGGTACTACCCTTTATTCTCTTGGATGGCCACCATCGTCTCTGAAGAAGGGACTTTAATCAATGGATCCATCTTCCTTACTTGGACGGGCAAGCTCGAATTAGCTTTCATTTGCAGCTTATTGGTGAGTTTCGCGGCGATGGCCTACGGCACGCTCGCCGCCTTCCTGGTCGAACTTCTCCCCACCAAAATCCGCTACACCTCCCTTTCCATCCCGTATCACTTTGCTAATGGGGTGTTTGGCGGATGTGCCCCATTCGTGGCCACCTGGCTGGGATCGATCACTCACTCGAATTTCGCTGGATTGTTCTACCCCATCGCCCTAGCAGCCTTAACGGTCATCGTGGGCGTGATTTATTTGCCAGAAACGAAGGGAAAAGCACTTAGTGATTAAAATAGGACTTTTCCATTAAATCGGTGAACATATTTTGAAATATTCCCTTTAAATAAATTAGACTTGGCGCTAAACCAAAATGGGGGTATATTTGTTGTTGAATTTCGTTTTTTCTGAACATCCTTTTTGTGTGACTCAGGATGGCGAAGCCGTGGAGAAAAATGTCAATAATTTTCTAGATTTTAAAATGAATATTGAAAATAAAAGTATAGCAGTTATCGGTCTTGGATATGTAGGACTTCCTTTAGCTGTAGAATTTGGTAAAAAATTTAAGACAATTGGTTTTGATATTAATAAAGATAGAATTAATGAATTGAACCAAGGGGTTGATAGTACCCTTGAAGTCTCAAATGAATATTTGAAGAAAACATTAAATAATAATTTATTTTCAGTTACTTCAGATTGTGCTAAAATTTCCGGTTGTACAGTTTTCATCGTAACAGTTCCTACTCCCACTGATAAAAATAATAGACCGGTATTGACTCCACTCATAAAAGCAAGTGAAACTGTAGCCTCTGTTTTAAAAAAAGGAGATATAGTAATCTATGAAAGTACAGTATACCCAGGAGTAACAGAGGAAGAATGTGTTCCTGTATTAGAAAAAAAAAGCGGACTTAAATATAATATTGATTTTTATGCTGGTTATAGTCCAGAACGAATTAATCCAGGAGATAAAGAGCATACTGTAACTAAAATACTTAAAGTTACATCAGGATCAACACCTGAAATTGCGGAAATTGTAGACAAACTATACAACTCTATCATTGTAGCAGGAACCTATAAAGCTAGCTCAATAAAAGTAGCAGAAGCGGCTAAGGTTATAGAGAATTCACAAAGAGATATAAATATTGCATTTGTCAATGAGCTTTCGAAAATTTTCAATTTACTGAATATTGATACTAACGAAGTATTAGAGGCGGCAGCTACTAAATGGAATTTTTTGAAATTCAAACCTGGTTTAGTTGGAGGGCATTGTATTGGGGTAGATCCTTATTACCTAGCACAAAAAGCGCAGGAAGTTGGATACCATCCCGAAATTATTTTAGCTGGCAGAAGATTAAATGATGGCATGGGGAAGCATATTGCTACAGAAACAGTAAAATTGATGATAAAGAAAAGCATCAAAATTATAGATTCAAAAATTTTAATACTTGGTTTTACTTTTAAAGAAAACTGTCCTGATGTAAGAAATACAAGAGTAATTGACATAGTTAATGAATTAAAAACTTATAATACAATTGTAACAATTGTTGATCCTTGGGCTAATCCTGACGAAGTAAAGAAAGAATATGATATTGCAACCTTGTTAGAAATACCAAATGACTATTATGATGCAATTATATTAGCTGTTGGGCATTTAAATTTCTTGGAAATTAATTTAAGGGATTACCAGAATTCCAATTCCATTTTATTTGATGTTAAAGGAGTATTAAGTAAACACTTAACTGACGGAAGGCTTTAATTTATGTATAATAATAATTTGTATAACACTCCTTACCATACAGAAGATTTGTCTCAGTATAAATTTTTGGTAACAGGCGGTGCTGGTTTTATAGGTAGCAATATTGTTGAATATTTATTAAGATATAATGCAGGACACGTAAGAGTGCTTGATAATTTATCAAATGGATATATTGAAAATATTCAAGATTTTATGGCTCTACCAAATTTTGAATTTATGGAAGGAGACATTCGAAATTTAGAAACATGCAAGAAAGCACTTATAGGAATTGATTATGTAACACATCAGGCAGCATTGGGCTCCGTACCAAGATCAATTAGTGATCCAATAACATCAAATGAAGTCAATATAGATGGGTTTCTTAATATTTTAAACAGTGTAAAAGAGTCAAAAAATATAAAAAGAATGGTTTATGCTGCGTCATCTTCGACATATGGCGATAGTAAGATATTGCCTAAAGTGGAAGGGAATGAAGGCAAACCTCTGTCTCCATATGCCGTAACTAAGTTGGTTAATGAATTATATGCAGATGTATTTAGTCAAGTATATGGTACACATAGTATTGGTCTAAGGTATTTCAATATTTTCGGACCAAAACAAAATCCCAATAATCCTTATGCAGCAGTAATACCAATTTTTTGTGATGCCTTTTTAAAAAATCAACAACCTAATATCAATGGTGATGGTGAAACTAGCAGAGACTTCACATTCGTTGAAAATGCAGTTCAAGCAAATATTAGAGCCTTTTTTTATGATGATTTACAGAAACATGAGGTAATGAATGTTGCATGTGGTGATCAAGTTACTTTAAATAGTTTAATAAAAATGTTGAATGTAATATGTGATAAAAATACTATTGCAAATTATTTGCCAGAAAGAAAAGGGGATGTGAAACATTCAAAAGCTGACATATCAAAAATTTCTACAATTTTAAACTATAATCCACTATTTAAATTTGAAACAGGTTTAAAGATTGTATTTGATTGGTATAAAATGCAAAAAAAGTTATAACTAGTATATCTAATTTTAATAAAATGAAGACTCCATATTACTTAAATTACTTTGATGCCATTTCAAATGGACTTAAGAATTCGCTATATTTCAAAGATTCTAAATCATTAGAAGGAGGCCATTTTTTTTATGAAGTTGATGTATTAATGCAAAATTTAAAAAATGTTAAAGGGAAAATATATTTTTTTGGAAATGGAGCAAGCGCTGCATTTGCAAATCACATGGCTTTAGATTTTTCTAAAAATGGTAAAATATTAGCAAGAAGTCTCAGCGATAGTGCAATGTTAACTGCGTTATCAAATGATTACACATATGAAGGTGCAATGGTAGAATATTTAAAAATAGAAGATGTTTCAAAGGATGATTTAATAATTACAATTAGCTCTAGTGGAAATAGTCCCAACATTATTAATGTTTTAAAATATTGTAAAGAAAATCAAATTACTACATTGGCATTGTCGGGTTTAAAAGAAACAAATCAATCAATCCCATTATCTAACTTCTCTATTTATGTACCGATGAAGACATATGGTATAGTGGAATGCATACATCAAATCTTTTTACACTCTATTTTAGATGAGTCCATGCAAATTTTTGAGTGGGACAGAAAAGATTTTCAAAATATGAATGCAAGAGACTTTAAATTATAGAAATGAATTTTAAGTTAATTCAATTTCCTAAAATTGTTGATCCAAGGGGAAACTTAACATTTTTGCAAAATCCAGAACAAATCCCTTTTAAAATCAAGAGAGTATTTTGGACTTATGATGTGCCTGGAGGAGAAAAGCGCGGAGGCCATGCGTATAAACAACAACATGAAGTAATAATAGCATTAAGTGGGAGTTTCGATGTTGTCGTATTTAATGAAAACGGCGAAAAATCAATATTCTCTTTAAATAGGTCTTATTTTGGACTGTATCTGCCTCCTTCAACTTGGAGACAAATTGAAAATTTTTCAACTAACTCTTTGGCATTGCATATTTCTAGCTCAACCTTTGATGAAAATGATTATGTTAGAGAATTTGATAATTTTATAAAATAGCAAATTGAATAAGTTAAAGGTATTTGATTGTAGAATTTTAAACTTACCACAGATTGGGGATAGGCAAGGTCATATAACAGCAATCAATAATAAAATAGAAATACCATTTAGTGTAAATCGTGTATTTTATTTATATGATATACCGGGGGGAGAGTCAAGGGGAGCACATGCGCACCTTTCTTGTCATCAGTTATTGGTTGCTGCAAGTGGCTCTTTTGAAGTTCTACTCGATGATGGTTTTACAAAAAGGCAAGTACAATTAAATAAACCAAATATTGGATTGCATATTCCACCCGGCATTTGGGCTTCTGAAGTAAATTTTTCTAGCGGAGCAATTTGCTTGGTGTTGGCTTCGCATGAATATGATGAAAAGGATTATATAAGAGACTATGAAACTTATAAAACAATGATTACTGGATGATACACAAACTTGCTAATGTTCAATCAAAAAATATTGGTCTAGACACTAATATTTGGCAATATGTTGTCGTTTTAAATGAGGCCGTCATTGGGAATAATTGCAATATAAATTGTCACACTTTTATTGAAAATAAGGTTGTTATTGGGAACAATGTTACAATAAAATCAGGTGTTTTTTTGTGGGATGGAATAACAATCGACGATGACGTATTTGTTGGTCCTAATGTGACTTTTACAAACGATAAGTTTCCCAGATCAAAACAATACCCTGAAGAATTTCAAAAAATCCAAATTGATAGAGGGGCATCTATTGGCGCTGGAGCTATAATAATGGGTGGGGTTCACATTGGCAAATATGCTATGATAGCAGCAGGGTCAATAGTAACTAAAAATGTACCCGAACATGCACTTGTAAAAGGCAATCCTGCTAAAATTTGTAATTATATTGATGAATTCGGCGAAAAATTAACTCCTGAAAGAGATTACTTTATTTCTAATTCAGGCAAAAGATTTTATTTTACACCTTTATAAGTACTTTTAAATAATATATAATGCAAGTTCCCTTCTTGGATTTAAAAAAAATTAACCTTCAATATGAAAATGCATTTAAAGAAACATTGGAAGATGTATTGAAAGAAGGATGGTTTATTATGGGTCAAAATTTAAAACATTTTGAAATAGAGTACGCATCTTATTGTGGCAGCAAGCATTGCATAGGTGTAGCAAATGGCTTAGATGCTTTGATAATAATCCTAAGAGCTTATAAAGAACTTGGTTTAATGAAAGATGGAGATGAAATATTAGTTCCATCAAATACATACATTGCTAGTATATTGGCAATTTCTGCAAATAACTTAATACCAATCTTAGTAGAGCCTAATATTGAAACATATACAATTGATGAAAATTTAATTGAGGCTAAAATAACTCCAAAAACAAAAGCAATTTTAGCAGTTAGCCTTTATGGTCAAACTCCCAATTTTTCTGCAATAAATAAGATAGCAAGTAAACATTCATTAAAAGTTATTGAAGATGCTGCGCAATCACAAGGTGCTAAACATTTTGATATGATTTCTGGTGGATTAACTGATGCCACGGGACATAGCTTTTACCCAGGTAAAAACTTAGGTGCATTGGGAGATGGGGGAGCAATTACTACTAATGACGATGCCTTAGCAAAAATTATTCTAGCATTAAGAAACTATGGCTCCCACAAAAAATATGAAAATATTTATAAAGGTGTGAATAGTAGGTTAGATGAATTACAAGCCGCCTTTTTAAGGGTAAAGCTTAAAGATTTAGATAATGCAAATGAAAAAAGACGCAAAGTTGCAAATATCTATTTGTCAAAAATTAAAAACAATCATATAATATTACCCTTTGAGGTAAACAATAATAAGCATGTTTGGCATGTTTTTGCAGTAAGGGTTAATAATAGAGATCATTTTCAGCAATATTTGATTGAAAATGGAGTTCAAACAGTCATTCATTATCCTATTCCTCCACACAAACAACTAGCTTATACGGAACTTGCAGAGTTATCTTTTCCAATAACAGAAAAAATTCACCGGGAAGTGATTAGTTTGCCAATTAGCCCAGTAATTACAATGGAGCAGGTACAATATGTAATTGATGTGATTAACAATTATTTAAGTTAATAATGTCAAATAATATTGTAACCTTAAAGGAAAAACTTAAAGAGGTATTTAAACATAGTATAGTTTATGGTTTAACTTCTTCATTGCAAAGTCTTTTTGGTTTCATAATGCTACCTATATTGACAAAATATTATACTACCGAAGAGTTTGGTATTTATAGTATTCTACTTTTAATGAGTGCTTTGGCAAGTGCGATTTTTTATTTAGGAGCTTCATCCTCATTAGGGAGGTTTTATTTTGATGAAAATTCCGAAACTTATCGAAAAAAAGTAATTAGTACTGCATTGGTTATCAGCTTAATTGGTGCCATACTTTTAATTACAATCACTGGAATTTTCGGAACATTTTTTTCTATATGGATGTTCAATACAGAAAAATATACCCTTGCAATCCAATTAAGTATAATTGGTTCCGCGGCATTGGGATTTATATTAAACTTAATGACATTGGTTTTAAGATATGAAAAAAAGTCTGTACTTTTTTTTCTCATTACAATCATGGGTGTCACTATTAATTTTATTATTACACTTTTACTATTAATCAATTATAAACTTGGGATATTAGCTCCTCTTTATGGTATTCTAATTTCAAACAGCATTACTTTAATTTTTTTATTATTTAAATTTTCTAAGTATGTAAGTTTTATTGTAGAAAAGAAAACGCTTTATCTTTTTTTAATTTTTGGTACACAGGCATCAGCTGCTGGATTATTATTTTATCTTTTAGACTGGGTGGATAGAATAATAATCAAAAATATACTTTCACTAAGTGATGTAGGGGTATATTCTCTTGGATATCGTTTAGGATCAGTTATTAATATTTTGTTGGTTATGCCATTTTCATTGATATGGGCACCTATGCGTATGCAATATGCAAACAATGAAAATGCATCAAAATTTACCACAAAAATAATTTCATATTATTCCTTAATTGGAGCACTCTTAATTCTTTTTGCATTATTATTTGCGAACGAAATATTAGAATTATTTTTTAAAAATAAAGATTACGCTAATGCTTCAACTATTTTTCCTATAATTATGCTTTCATTACAATTTTATGGTTTCCAAGGTATTGTTGATTATGGAATTTATTTATATAAAAAAGTTTATGTGTATATAGTAATTTCAATCTTAGGGATTATTTTAAATATCTCATTAAACTATTTATTAATTCCAAAATTTGGATATATCGCAGCAGCATTTGTTACCTTAATAACTTATTTTTTCACATCGGGTTTAACCTACATAATATCTAATAAATTACACCCAATGAGAATAGAATGGGTAAGATTATTAACACCATTTATTTTATTATCCTTTGTTTATCTGGTAGTAATTTATTATCCAATTATGCTAATTGTTAAAATAGCGTTTACCCCTTTTGTTTTTATTTTTCTATATCTATTTTGGTTTAATAACGAAGAAAAAATAGAAATTAAAAATAAAATTCTCTTTGGTATTAAGTCATTACGTTAAATTTTGAATACAACTAAGCTAATATTTTTTGAAATTAAGAATCTCTTTGCGAAAATTTTAATTTCATGGCCGGATACAAATTTTGGAAACAAGTTGCGTATTTGGTATTATAAGAAAAGATTAAAAAAATTAGGAGTTGGTGCCAAAATAGAAAGTGGTGTTCTTTTTGGAGATCCTAATTCAATTGAAATAGGTATTAATTGTTTGTTTGGAAGAAATGTAAATATTAATGCAGGGCCATGTAATGGAATATTTTTAGGAAATGATATTGCATTAGCGGAAGGAACATATGTTCGATCGGCAAATCATAAATTTTCTAATTTAGAACTACCCATTTTAAATCAAGGTCATTATGCAAAAGCAATACAATATAATAATAGAACATATAGTATTGTAATTGAAGATAATGTATGGGTTGGTGCACATTCAATTATTTTATCTGGTGCCTACATAAGTACAGGTACAATAATTGGTGCAGGATCTCGTATAGATAGTTACATACCCCCAAATTCTATTGTTATTGGTAATCCTGCAGTTATTGTTGGTACAAGAGAACATAGAGTATAATAATTAATTCAATTTTATGGAAGACGTTAAATTTATTAATGGAAACGGAATATTTTTAAGAGAATTGAGATTTTCTGATCTAACTGGTCCATGGTATTCATGGTTAAATGATTCAGAAGTAACTATATTTCAAAACAAAGGGATTTTTCCAAATTCAATTGAAAAGCAAACTCAATATTTTGAATCATTAATAAATAACAATCATGACATTGTCTTAGCTATTATTGAAGAAGAGACTAATAAGCATATAGGATGTGTTGGATTACATAAAATTGATTGGGTCCATCGTTCAGCAGAACTAGGAATTGTAATTGGAGACAAGGATGTATGGGGAAGGAAATATGGTAAACAAGCCTGGAATTTGATTACTGAATATGGGTTTAATGTTTTAAATCTTCATCGGATTTTTGCAATAATTATAGAAGGAAATATAGCTTCACAAAAAAGTGCAGAAAGTGCTGGATTTGAACTTGAAGGAAAATTAAGAGACTATTTATTTAAAGATGGGAAATATTTAAATGCTTTTTATTACTCTAAGTTAAAAGTTTAATTATGATTAAATCAAACAAATTGGTATCCCAAATTACTCGTCCTGCTCCAGATACTTTGGAGAGAGAAGATTTATTACGTCTTGAAAAAAATGAGCGAACTACCTTGTTTTCTGATGATGAATTTGAAGCAATAATGAGAACAATTAAACCTTTTGATTTAGTTGCCTATAGTGAATTAGAGCCATTTTACGAAACAGTGGTTGAGAGTTTATCAATCAAGAGAGAAAATGTATTAATTACTGCTGGTTCTGATATTGCAATTAAAACGATTTTTGAAACTTTTGTTGAAGAAGGGGATGAGGTAATTAATTATTATCCCAATTATGCTATGTTTTCCGTTTATTCTAAAATGTTCGGAGCAAAAGAAATTACAAAAACATATACTAATGAGTTAATTATAAATATACCCGATTTGTTAAATACGATTAAAGCTTCAACAAGAATTGTAGTTATATCAAATCCTGGTCATAATGGAGTGACGATATCTGAAAGCGATATAATAACAATTTTGGATAATACTAAGGATACTCAGACTATTGTGTTAGTTGATGAAGCTTATGTTGATTTTAGTTCTGTTGATATGCTAAAACATATTAATACTTACAATCAACTAGTTATTATAAGAACTATGTCTAAAGCATATGGCGCTGCATCAATTAGAGTAGGTTTTATATTAGGGTGTAAAGAAATTATTGATGAAGTTTATAGAGTAAAACCAGTACATGAGATAGATGGAATAGCTGCAAAAATTGGGAAATATTTATTTGAGCATCCAGAATTAAAAAATAAATATGTAAATGATGTTAATTTAGGGAAAGAAGTATTATTTAAAAGATTTAAAGAGATGGGAATTTATGCTTTAAAGAGTGATACTAATTTTGTGTATTTTAAATTAACTGATGATTATGATCCGAACGAAGTTTATGAAAAACTTAAAGAAAAAAATATTTATATTAAGAATCCTTTTAAAGGATATCCATTTGATAATTATTTAAGAACTACGGTAGGAAGTCCAGCCCAAATGATGCTATTATGCGACGAATTGGAAGACATATTAGCAGAAATAAATAATAAATAATATTATGCAAGAAACGAAAATACATGTAGCAATTATTGGTTGCGGTAGAATTGCTGAACATCATTGCAGAGCGGTACAAAATAATCCCAATTTAGAATTAGCAGCAGTTTGTGATATTGATTTAAATAAAGCTACTAAAGTTGGAACTGAATTTGGAGTTCCATTTTTCGAAAGTTATAGGCTTATGCTTGATTCAATATCCACAATAAACGTTGTTGCAATAATTACACCAAGTGGGATGCACTTTGAACATTCAAAAGAAGTATTAACAAAATATAAAAAGAGTATTGTTATCGAGAAACCAACAGTATTAAAGCCGTCAGAGTTGCTTGCTTTACAAGAATCAGCAAAACAAGAGGGTGTTAAAATATTTCCAGTATTTCAAAATAGATTCAACAAAGCTGTTCAGAGAGTAAAACAAGGACTTGAAAACGGTGAATTAGGTGATTTAAGATTAATTTCTATTAGAGTAAGATGGTGTAGACCACAAAGATATTATGATTTGTCACCATGGAGAGGAACTTATGCAATGGATGGGGGTTGTATGACAAATCAAGGGATTCATCATATTGACTTATTGAGGTATTTAGGAGGTGAGGTAGCTGAAGTAAATGTGAAAACACAAACAATGGGTGCTAATATAGAAGTGGAGGACGTAGCAGTTGGATCACTTAAATTCAAAAATAATGCACTTGGTACTATTGAAATTACAACTGCTGCAAGACCAATTGATTTTGAAGCTAGTATTTCAATTGTTGGGTCCAATGGATTGGCTCAAATTGGAGGAATAGCTGTAAATGAGCTGCAAATATATACGCCTAATGAGCAAGAATGTAAAAATTACACAGAGGATTTTTCAGATTGCGTTTATGGTAATGGGCATGAAGTTCTATATGAAGATATTTATAAAGTTTTAAGTAATTCTACAAAAGAGTTTATCATAACAAATAAGGATAATTTAGGAACAATTAAATTATTAAACGCGCTTTATGTTTCAGATGAAATCAACAATTGGGTAAAAGCAGATTCAGATACAGAAAGTACAAGATTAGGGAAGTATGATCATGACCTATTTGAATTATATAGATTAAAATAAAAATTAAATTTTAAAGAATGAAAATAATTGGAATAATACCTGCAAGAATGGCGGCTTCAAGATTTCCTGGAAAGCCTCTTTATAACATAATTGATAGACCTATGCTTTCACATGTATATGGAAGAGCAAATCTTTATGAAAAATGGGATCACTTAAGTATTGCAACGTGTGATACTGAAATTGAACAGTTTGCAAAAACCAATAATTTTAGTTGTACCATGACAAGCGATAAGCATACCCGTGCATTAGATAGGGTTGCAGAAGCAGTTACAAAAATAACTGAATTCGAATTAAGTGATGAGGACATCGTTATAAATGTGCAAGGTGATGAGCCAATGATGCATCCAGAAATGTTTGATGCGCTAATTGAACCTATGTTAAATAATGATCGCATTAAAGGAACTATTTTAGGCATGTTGATTGAAGAAGAAGAAATTTGGAGAAACCCGGATACAGTAAAATTAATCCACAATGATAAATGGGAAGTTTTATATACTACCAGAGCAGCAGTTCCATATAATAATAATAAATTTTCATTAGAATTAAATGCAAGGAGAATTTATGGATTATTTGCTTTTAGGTGGAAATATTTAAAACAATTCTCCGCACATCCTGAAACACGTTTAGAAAAATTAGAATCTTGCGACAGTAATAGAACTTTAGATATGGACTTTAGACAATATGTTGCTCCTTATCCATTTGTTAGGTCTTATTCAGTAGATAATGTAAATGATATCAATATTGTTGAGGCCTTTATAAAGGAAGATAAATATTGGGGCAAATATTAATCAATATGAAAGTAGTAGTTTCTGCAGTTGCATTTTCTAAAAACCCCGAATTAGTTAATACTCTATTAAGTCATTTTCCAGATGCTGTCATCAATAGAGAAGGTAAAAGATATTCAAAAAATGAACTAGTTGACTATTATAAGGAAGCTGATGCAATCATTACAGGGTTAGAAAAAATTGACGATGATTTATTATCTAATCTCCCCAAATTAAAACTAATAGCAAAATATGGCGTTGGTTTAGATAACATAGATTTGGATGCATGTAATAAAAGAAATATAAAAATTGGTTGGACAGGGGGAGTAAATAAAAATTCTGTGGCAGAAATGGCTTTAGGGTTAATGATTATGCTTTCTAGAAACTTGTACACCACATCAAACCAATTAAAAAATGGCGTTTGGAATAAGTCAGGTGGTTTTTCGATAGAAAATAGAACAATTGGAATAGTAGGGTTGGGGCATATTGGGAAAGAGTTAGTAAGGCTGTTGCAACCATTTAATTGTAAAATTTTAGTAAATGATATAATTAACGTTGATGATTATGCTTTAAAAAATGGCTTAAAAGTTGTTGATATGGATGAGTTATACAAAGAAGCTGATATTATTAGTTTACACACTCCATTAAATGAATCCACTCAAAATTTGATAAATAAAGAAAGTATTTTAAAAATGAAGGATTCGGTAATTATTATTAATACCTCAAGAGGAGGAATAATAAATGAACGAGACTTAAGTTGGGCATTTCAAAATCAAAAAATTGCTGGTGCAGCTTTAGATGTGTTTGAAATTGAGCCACCAGAAGATCAGGAATTATTACAATTCCCTAATTTGATTAATACTCCACATATTGCTGGTAATTCTTTTGAAGCGGTTATGGCCATGGGATTAGCTGCTATAGATCATGTTGTTAACTTTAATAATACAAGAATATAAATTAGAATGGAAAAATTGAAAGTGGGAATCGCAGGTTATGGAGTCGTGGGGAAAAGAAGGCATCAATATATTGACTCTCATTCGGACTTAAAAGTTGTAGCAGTCTGCGATCAATATTATACGGAGATAAAAAATGATGTAAATGGTTTAAAGTGTTTTACCAATTATCATGACTTATTAAAAGAAAATTTAGACATATTGTTTGTATGTCTTCCAAATGATATAGCCTCAGAAGTTACTATAGCTGGATTGGAAAGTAATTTGCATGTGTTTTGTGAAAAACCTCCAGGAAGAAATGTTGAGGATATCAAAAGGGTTATAGATGTTGAAAAAAAGTATCCTAATCTAAAATTAAAGTATGGCTTTAATCATAGATACCATGAATCCGTAAAACTTGCATTAGATAAAATACAATCAGGTGAATTGGGGTCAGTTATAAATGTCCGTGGTGTTTATGGAAAAAGTAGAATTATTAGCTTTGCCGGAGGTTGGAGAAGTGAAAGGGACGTTGCCGGAGGGGGAATTTTATTAGACCAAGGTATACACATGGTTGATTTAATGCGACTTTTTTGTGGAGAATTTGTAGAAGTTAAAAGTTTTATAGATAATTCATATTGGAAACATGATATTGAAGATAATGCTTATGCAATAATGAAAGACACAAAAGGTCGTGTAGCGATGTTACATTCGACTGCCACTCAATGGCAGCACCGGTTTGTGATGGATATATCTTTAACTGAAGGATATATGGAGCTTCATGGAATACTTTCTGGATCAAAGAGTTATGGTGAAGAAAAAATAATTATTGGGCATCGTGATGATGAATCAATGAATGGTCAAATGCAAAGTAGTACTGTAAATTTTTTGACTGACAATTCATGGAAAGAAGAAATATTTGAATTTGCTGATTCGGTTTTAAATAATAAGCCGGTAATTTCCGGAACTAGTAATGATGCGCTTGAAACCATGAAATTAGTTTATAATATTTACTATAATGATGCTGATTGGAGAGAGAAATATGACATCCCTAATCCAAATTTATAATATATTATGAATTTAGATTTTACTGATAAAACCATTCTAGTAACAGGCGCTACTAGGGGTATAGGCAAACAAATTGCCGATGATCTTCACCAATTGGGGGCAAATTTAATTTTGACAGGGACTAATGTTGATGAAATTAATGAATTAAATAAATTAGCAGCTAATAATGGACAGAATAAAAAATATATAGCAGTTGATTTAACTCAATCGGATCAAGTTGATTTATTTATCGATGAATTATTGAAATATCCTAAAATTGATTGCATAGTAAATAATGCTGGGATTAATAGGTTAAATCAAATTCAAAATGTTTTATTATCTGATTGGAATGAAATGTTGGCAGTTAATTTAACTGCTCCATTTAAGATATTAAATGCAGTTTCTAAATTAATGATACATAATAATTACGGTCGTGTAGTAAATATTGCATCAATTTTTAGCAAAATTAGCAAGGAAAAACGTGCAGTATATTCAGCCACTAAATTCGGAATACATGGTTTAACCGTTGGGGTATCAAATGATTTAGCATGTAATAACATTTTAGTTAACACAGTTTCACCAGGATTTGTATTAACTGATTTAACTAGAAAAAATTTAACTGTATCTGAAATGGAATTCTTGAAAAATCAAATTCCTGCAAAAAGGTTAGCTGAAACAAGTGACATTTCAAGTGTTGTTATTTTTTTACTAAGTGATTTAAATAAATACTTAACTGGTCAAAATATAATAGTAGATGGGGGATTTACAAATGTTTGATTCATTTGAAGTAAAATCTAGAATTTCTGGGGCTTATTCTGTTTCTTTTATTAGTGATTTTAATAGTCGATTAATTAAAATAATTGAGGAAAGAGACGTAATTTTTGTTATTGATGAAAAGATCGTTAATTTATTTAAAGATGATTTTGATGAAATAATTAAAACCCAGAGGTTTGTTTTGATTACGTCGGAGGAAAAAAGTAAAACTATTGATTATTCACAAGATGTAATTAGAAAATTAATTGCATTAAACGTTAGAAAAAATGATAAGCTAATTGCAATAGGAGGTGGTATTACCCAAGATATTGTAGCTTTTATTTCATCTATTTTATTTAGAGGTATTGAATGGATTTTTTTTCCAACAACACTTTTAGCTCAATGTGACAGTTGCATTGGAAGTAAAAGTTCCATAAATTTTGATCAATTTAAAAATTTAATTGGCACATTTAATCCTCCAAAAAATATTTTTATATATAATGAATTCCTTGCTACACTAACAGAATCTGAAATTCGTTCAGGAATTGGTGAAATGTTACATTATTTTTTCACGGATGGAATTAGTCTAGCTCAAGAAGTTTCAGATCAATACGATGAATTATTAAGTAATAGATCAAAACTTCCATATTTTATATCTAATAGTTTAAAAATTAAAAAAAGAATTATAGAAATTGATGAATTTGATACATCAATTCGTCATATTTTTAATTATGGCCATACATTTGGACATGCCATTGAAGCTATTACTAATTACTCAATCCCCCATGGTCAAGCAATCTCAATTGGAATGGATTTGGCTAACTTTATATCTCTTGAAAAGGAAATTTTATCAAGCGAAGATTTCGATTTAATGCATAACATACTTATAAAAAATATTCCTACATTTAAAATAACTGAAGACAATATAGAAAATTATTGTTCAGCTCTTTCAAGAGATAAAAAAAATAAGGGAAATAAATTAGGAAGTATTTTATCAAAAGGACCAGGAAAAGTTGAAAAAGTATTTATTGATTTAGATGATAGTTTAAAAAATATGATTTTAAATTATTCAATTAAATATTGTAGAGCTTAGTTATTACCTAAACGAACTATGAAAGATTTTTATCAAATTAAAAAAAATTTAAAAAATGATTTTACATCTCTACTTAGTTGTAAAATTGCAATACTTGGAGACACGTCAACTCAATTCCTGGTGACGGCATTGAAGGGGTTGGGCTATGACAAAGGGTACAATTTAAATATTTGGGAGGCTGATTTTAATCAAATTGAATTGCAAATTACTAACAGTGATTCTGAACTGTATGATTTCAATCCTGAAATAATTATTTTGTTTTTTTCTACAAATAAGTTGTTATCAAAATACAATAAATTAAAAGAAGGGCATTCGAATTTTGCAAATAGTGAAATTGAAAATTATTCTAATCTTATTGATATTATAAACAGTAGATTACAAGTTAAAATTCTTATTTATAATTTTCCTGAACAAGATGATTCTGTATACGGAAATTTTAGTAATAAAATTCAATCTTCATTTTTATATCAAATAAGGAAATTGAATTTTGAATTAATGAATTTTTCAATAGATTACAAAAATTTGTTTATTGTAGACCTATCTAATGTTCAAAATTTAATAGGTAAAATGCAAATGTTTCGCTCGTCAGTATATATTAATACAGAAATGGTTCTAAGCATTGAATCATTGCCACTAGTGGCTAGTCGTACTTTAGATATAATATCAGTTTTTACAGGTCGTGTTAACAAATGTTTGATTTTAGATTTAGATAATACAACTTGGGGCGGAATTATTGGTGATGATGGTGTTGAAAATATTCAAATTGGAAATATTGGTATTGGAAAAGCATTTACTGAATTTCAATATTGGGTAAAAAAGTTAGTGAAAAGAGGGATAATAGTTGCAGTTTGTAGTAAAAATGACGAAAATATAGCAAAAGAACCATTTTTAAAACACCCTGATATGATTCTAAGATTTGATGATATTTCAGTCTTTATTGCAAATTGGGAAAATAAAGCTGATAATATTAGGCAAATTCAGTCAATTTTGAATATTGGATTTGACTCAATGGTATTTTTGGATGATAATCCTTTTGAAAGAAACTTAGTTAGAGAGAATATACCCGATATAATAATTCCTGAATTGCCTGAAGATCCAGCGGACTATTTGGAATTTTTATATACATTGAATTTATTTGAAACTACATCAATTTCAAATGAAGATGCGGGAAGAACTAAACTTTATCAAACCGAAGCACAACGCGTTATATTACAAAATAAATTTACTAATGAATCAGACTTTTTGTCAAGTTTAAATATGGTTTCAAAAGTCGAAGACTTAACCAAATTTAATATTCCAAGAGTATCTCAATTATCACAAAGATCTAATCAATTTAATTTAAGAACCATAAGGTATGATGAATCATTATTAGATATACTTTCTAGGTCTTCTTTATATAAAATATTTTCGTTTACGTTAGAAGATAAATTTGGGGATAATGGTTTAATATGTGCAATTATTTTATGTCAAAAAGATAATAGTTTATTTATAGAAAATTGGTTTATGAGTTGTAGAGTTTTAAAAAGGGGAATGGAAAACTTTGCATTTAATTGTATAATTGAATATGCGATTGAAAATTCTTTTGAAAATATCGTAGGAGAATATTTGCCAACCACAAAAAATATTATGGTTAAAGATCATTATTCAAACTTAGGTTTTGAATTTATAAATAATGAATGGATTTTTAATGTTGATAATTTTACACCAAAGAATACTTATATAACTAAATTTTAATATTATGACTACAAAGGAAAATCTTTATACTCAACTTAATTCAATTTTTGTTGATTTACTTGATGACGAAACAATTATCTTAACAGAAGAAACAAACGCAAATGATATTGAAGATTGGGATTCATTGACTCATATACAAATAGTTGTAAGAATTGAACAACAGTTTAAAATTAAATTTACAGCTAGAGAAATTCAAAATTGGAAAAACATTGGGGAACTAGTAAATAGTATTTTTGAAAAATTACATTAATTATTATATGTTTTATTATTAATTCATGGTCTTTACTTCGATATCTTTTGTAATTTTTTTTGTCGTGTTATATATTTTGTATTGGATACCGGCAAATAAAGAAATTTATTATCAGAATATAATCTTATTGGTTGGTAGCTATGTTTTCTATTCTTGGTCAAACTGGAAGTTAACTTTTATACTTTTTTTAATTTCTATTTTTACATATTATTTGGGTATAATTATTGAAACAAATAAAAATGAAACCGTCAGAAAAATTATTAAATATATTGGTGTAATTCAAGGGGTTTCAACATTAATTTTTTTCAAATATTTTAATTTTTTTATACTTACTACGAATAATTTTTTAGCTACAAACTTTAATAGCTTAAATATTATTGTACCTCTCGGAATAAGTTTCTTTACGTTTAGAACTATCAGTTATATTTTAGATATTTATAATGAGAAAATTACCGCAAATAGAAATATTATCGTATACTTTAATTATATTTCATTTTTCCCATCTATTTTATCTGGCCCAATAGATAAACCTTCCAATTTTATTACTCAGCTAGAAACCATTAGAATATTTGATATAAATAATTCTAAGTCAGGTTTACGACTGATTTTGTGGGGGGTATTTAAAAAACTAGTTTTGGCAAATAATTTGGCAGTTTTTACCAATGTTATATTTAATAATTATAATTCTATTCCACCTAGTTCATTAATAATTGGTGCTTTTACATACGCAATCCAAATGTATACCGATTTCTCTGGTTATTCAGATATTGCAATAGGTATATCAAGATTATTGAATATTAATATTGCTCAAAATTTCAATTATCCTTTTTTTAGTCAAAATGTGGCGGAATATTGGAGGAGATGGCATATGTCACTTACTAATTGGCTGACAGAATATGTTTTTACCCCATTGAGTATTGTATTTAGGAACTGGGGCAAATTTGGGCTTATTCTTTCAATTGTAATTAATTTTACAATTTGTGGCATTTGGCATGGAGCGAATTGGACTTACATACTTTTTGGATTTTTGCACGGATGCTATTTTATTCCCATTATTATATCCGGTCGAATGAGTAAAAGATATAAATTTGAAAATGATAATATTCTTCCTCAATTTGCTAGAATGATAATAACTTTTTCAATAGTAAGTCTTACGTTTGTCATATTTCGATCTGAAACGATTTATGATTCTTTTATTTATTATAAAAGGTGTTTTTCATTATCGGTTTTTTCAAAACCGCATTTCCCAGGAATTAACATATTGAAAACAATGGTACCAATTTATATATTAACTCTAACCTTCTTTGTTTTTGAATGGTTTGGAAAATCATACTCTAATCCATTAGATTTATTACAAAAGAAATTTAGTCGTAAAATTAGATGGGGTATTTATTATGCTATTGTTGTTTTAATTTTTTACTTTGTTGGTGCCGAACAAGAATTTATTTACGTTCAGTTTTGAGAATATGAAAAGTTTTTTAAAGTCATTATTTATATTTTTATTATTACCTATTTCGTTAGCTGTACTTACTTTTTTAGTAAGAGAAAAAATTACTGATTGCAAGTTACAAGAGATAGCTAATGAATACGATAATATAATAATGGGGGATTCACATATGGCAAGATTAAATCCTAATATGTTTGATGAAAAAACAATTAATATCGCTACTCCTGGAGAACATTATTTTTACACATATTTTAAATTAAAGAAATTAACGTCATCTCATAGTTTTAAATTTAGTAATGTAATTATAGGAGTTTCCCCCATAAATTTTTCGCCTGCTTTACAGAAAATTTTTGATTTGAGAAATATTGAAGCAAAAACAATGTTGAAGAAAAATTTAATGTTTTTAGATTTTAATAATGATGAATATAATTTAGAAAAATATTTAAGTTTGAATTATACTTATATAGGCATTTTTTGGCCTACAGAATGGGGAGGTTTTATTAATAGTAATAATTCATTTACAGATTCAACAAATATTTATAATGCTTTAGATATTCATTATAATAAAAGAGAGTTGCATAATTTATCTGTCCAGGATAAATATCTAATCAAAATAATTCAGTTGTGTAAAGATAATTCGATTAAACTCTATTGTGTTTCAACTCCTGTCGCATATGAGTATCGAAAGAAGATTCCAGTTGAATATCGGCTTAAATACTATTCAATTATGAAGCGATTTATTAAAGATGCAATGTGGGTTAACTTATCTGAAAGTATATTGCCAGATTCTCTTTTTGCCGATGCAGATCATTTGAATGAACATGGTTCAAAATTTGTAACACCCATCGTAAACAAAGTACTAAATTAAATTTATGATTTATACTACACAGTATCTTTCGTATTTTATCGACACTAACACTCCTGTTTATGGGGGTAAATCAGATACTATTTGTATTGATAAAACCAAGTCAATTTCAATGGGGGATACATCAAATGATCATTTCGTGTCTTTCCCTTTACACATTGGAACACATATTGATTTCCCGTATCATTTTCATCCATCAGGTAAAAAAAGTAGTGATTATCAACCCTCATTTTGGGTATTTGAAAAAGTTGGATGCATATTTTGTGATGTTGATGGAATAAAAGAGGCTATACAGAATTTGCCAGATAATATTGAAATTTTATTATTGAAAACCGGTTTTTCACAATTTCGAGGTACAGATAGGTATTGGGCAGAACAGCCTATTCTTAACTCTGAATTAGCCAATTTATTTAAATCAGTTTTCCCAAATTTACGTGTTTTTGGTTTTGATTTAATATCTCTTACTAGCAAATTAGACAGGGATGAGGGCCGAAAAGCGCACTTCAATTTTTTGATAAATCATGATATTTTAATTGTTGAGGATATGGATTTGTCCAATTTGCAATCAACGCCATCAAAAGTGATAATTTCTCCGTTACAGATAAGTAATGTTGATGGAGTACCTTGTAATATTCTTGCATTTAATTACTAATTTTTATAAATAATTGAAAAAGATAGTTGACGTATCTGGTTTTGGACATTCAGGAAAAACCGCAATTTCCGACTATTTGAAATCGCATCCAAAAGTATTTGGTTTCCCTAATTATGTTGAGTTTGAATTATTTAGAGTACCAAATGGGTTAGTTGATTTGTACTTTAATTTATATGAATCATGGAATTTGATAAGATCTCGAGTTAGGGTTAATGATTTTAAAAAACTAACTCAAAGAATTGGGCGTATTCAAAAAATCTCAGATCCACTTTCTTATTTTTATGCTTCTGGTCATGGATACAACCAATATTTTAATAATAAGTTCATTGAAATTTCTAACATATTCATTGATAAATTAGTATTAAAGACTCAAAAAAATGCTTTTTGGCCTTATCAAAACTTATTAGTTTCTCCCACTAATGTTTTTATAAATAAGGTTAAAACTAAATTGTTTAATAAATTAGTTAGTGCAGATTTAATTTATACTGATAGAAATACCTTTTTAGAAAATGTACAAGAATATATTCAGAATTTATTTCAAGAAGCAGCTAATGAGTCATATTCACATATTCTTTTAAATAATGCTTTTGACCCATTTTATCCGCAACCTTGTTTAGATATGATTGGAGATGGATATTCAATTGTGGTAGAAAGAGATCCTAGGGACATATATGCAAGCCAGATCAATCCTGAGAATATGTATATACCTATTTATGAACAGACTAAAACTGCCAACCAAATAAGGCAATCTTTTACAGGCTTCAACGATATTGAGTACTTTATTTTTAGGTACAAGACACTTCAAAATAATATCAGACGAAAGGAAGATAATCGAATCCTAAGAATCAAATATGAAGATTTCATTTTGAAATACAATCAATTTGCTCCTATTGTTAGCAATTTTGTAGGACTTGATATGACAAAAAATCCAGATAAAGAGGTTTTTGATTTAGATGTTTCTAAAAAAAATATTGGAATTTGGAAAAACTATCAAGATCTTCCTGAAATTCAACAAATTGAAAGAGAATTAGCAGTATTCTGCTATACAGAATAATGATGAATACTGATTTATCAATTTGTTTTTATTTTCCATATTTTGAAGACTCTGGGGTTCCGGTTTTATTTTATAGAATGGCAAATGAAATAGCTATTTCCAATCCAAACATTACAATTTCAATTATTGATTATGAAGGTGGCGTAATGTGGAGAAATATTTTATTTCTTAAAAATATAACAAGGATAAAATTTGAAGACGAGGTTGAAGTGTCTCCTCCACATAGTAGCATTTTAGTAATGCAAACATTTGTTCCTTATTATTGGCCAAAAGAATTAGTTATTAGTGAAAATCAAAAATTATTTTTCTGGAATTTGCACCCTCATAATTTAATTCCCTCACTTTTGCCTTTTCCATTATTAAGAAAAATACCTTTTAATAATACCAAAGCGTATAAAATTTTATCTTTATTTTATTATAAAAGAATACAAAGCCTTCGAAATTATACTCGATGTTTAATTGATAATAAAGGATTGGCTTTTATGGACAAATCAAATTTAGATTATACAGCCGAGCATTTATTTTTACCCATTAAAAATAGGGACTTTATTCCAGTTCCGGCTTCAGGTTCTAATCTACATCTTTATAATCAAAATGCAGTTTTTCTTAATAAAATTGTAAGAATTGCATGGATTGGCCGTTTATGTGATTTTAAAAGTTATATCTTAGTTTATTCAATAAAAAAACTAAATGAGATTGCAAAAGAATTTAATCATATTCAATTTCAATTTGACATAATTGGCGATGGGCCATTTGAGAACTATATAAAGTCAGAAACAAAAAATTGTATAGAAATATCAATACATTTTCATGGGTCAATACCTCATTCTGATATTGATAATTTTATACTTGCTAATACTGATATTATAATGGCCATGGGTACATCTGCATTAGAAGGCGCTAAATTGGCCAAGCCAACTATTATATTAGATCCAACATTGGAGGAAATAAAAGATGATTATATATTTAGAATGCTATATGATACAAAAGAGTTTGATTTAGGGCATTTTGTAACATCAGAAGATTTCTTGAAAAATAATCGTTCTCTTCACAACTTATTAAATGAAATAATTTTCAATTATAATATACATGCAACAAAATCATTTAATTATTTTGAACAATATCATAATATTAAACAGGTAAAGACTATTTTTTTAGAAAAAGTTTTGAAATCAGAGTTAATTTATTCGATGATAGACAAGTCTGTATTTAATAAAGGCTTTTTTTTAAAATTATATAATAAAATTAGAGGGCTAAAATCATAAAATTTAATTAATGCGTTTATCAAAATCTATTCTTAATCATCAAGAAGCTGAGGCTGTAAATAAAATATTATTGGAAGATGGTTATTTGGGGATGGGTGCAGAGGTGGGTAAATTCGAACAAGATATTGCAACATATTTAGATGTTCCTACAAACCATGTAGTTTGTGTTAATACTGGAACTTCTGCATTGCATTTGGCTGTAGAATCGATCTTAGAACAAGGAGATGAGATTTTAGTACCATCATTAACTTTTCTATCTTCATTTCAAGCAATTTCTGCTGCTAGAGTTACACCTATTTCTTGTGAAGTATACGAAGATACTTTAACAATAGATTTAGAAGATGCTGCAAATAGGATTACTAGTAAAACCAAAGCTATAATGAGTGTACATTATGCTAGTAATCCAGCGCGACTTAATGAGCTTTATACTTTTGCTGAAAAATTTAAACTCAGAGTTATTGAAGATGCTGCCCATGCATTTGGTTGTAAAAAAGCAGATAAGAAAATCGGATCAATTGGGGATATTGTTTGTTTCTCATTTGATGGAATTAAAAATATAACTTCTGGTGAGGGCGGAGCAATTATTACCTCTGATCAAAATGTTTTAAACATTGTGAAAGACGCTCGCTTATTGGCAATTGAAAAAGATTCTGATAAAAGGTACGTTGGTCAGAGGAGTTGGGATTTTGATGTGAAAAGGCAAGGCTATAGATATCATATGAGTAATATTTTTGCAGCAATTGGACGTGTTCAATTATCTAAGTTTGAAATAGAATTTGCTCCTAAACGAAAACAGCTAGCGAAAAAATATTATGAATTATTAAATGAGAATAATAATATTATATTCCAAATGATTGAAGATGATGTTGATATAGTGCCGCATATCATGCCAATAAGAATATTGAATAATAAAAGAGATGCTTTGAAAAATGAATTGGAACAGCAAGGTATTCCAACAGGCATGCATTATAAACCAAATCATTTATTAAGTTATTATGGTGAGGGAAAAATTTCATTACCATTAACTGAAAAAATATATTCTGAATTAATCACATTGCCACTACATCCCGAAATTACTATTGAAGAAGTTGTACATATTTGTAAATTAATCAACACATATTTAAAATAAAATGAAAACAATTTTATTAGCAGGAGGGCTAGGAACTAGACTAAGCGAAGAAACAGTTGTTAAACCTAAACCAATGGTTGAAATAGGTGGTATGCCCATTATATGGCATATTATGAAAACATATGCAGCATATGGTTATTCAGATTTCGCAATTGCACTTGGTTATAAAGGAGAAGTAATTAAAGATTTCTTTTTAAATTATAAGCTTCATAAAAGTGATATGATTGTAAATTTAAAGTCAGGTAATGTAAAGTTTGAAAATGATGCCTCTGAAGATTGGACAGTAGCATTACATGAAACTGGTGTTAATAGTTTAACAGGCGGAAGATTATTTAATTTAAAAAAATTATTTAAACCAGGTGATACTTTCATGTTGACTTATGGCGATGGTGTTGCCGATGTTGATATAAGTAAACTTGTAGAATTTCATAAATCTCATGGTAAAATTGCTACATTAACCGCTGTTAGGCCCCCTGCTAGATTTGGTTCAATCGAAATGGAAAAAGATGGTCATATTATTGAATTTAAAGAAAAGCCTCAATTAGGTGAAGGTTGGATAAATGGGGGTTATTTTGTTTTTGATTACAAGATTTTCGATTATCTAAAAGATGAAACAACAATTCTAGAAAGAGAACCATTAGAATCACTTGCTAAAGAAAATGAATTAGTGGCATACCGTCATGAAGGTTTTTGGCATTGCATGGATACTATAAGAGACAGAGACAATTTAAATGAAATTTGGGCTAAAGGAAACGCCCCTTGGAAAAAATAGGAATTATGTTTAACGATATATACAAAAACAAAAAAGTACTTGTTACAGGTCATACAGGATTTAAAGGTACCTGGTTAACTTCATGGCTTATAAATTTAGGAGCTGAAGTGGCGGGTTATTCAATAGGGATTCCATCAAATCCATCTCATTTTGAGGAACTTCAGTTGGAAAACAAAATCAAACATTATATTGGAGATATAAGAGATTATGATCATTTCTTTAAAGTATGTAAAGAATTTAAGCCTGAGTTTATTTTTCATTTGGCTGCTCAACCATTGGTGAGAGAATCATATGAACTTCCTAGGGAAACTTTCGAAGTAAATATGGTGGGCACCTTAAACGTAATGGAAGCAATTAAGGAAATGAAGGATATAATCAAAGTGGGTGTAATTATTACAAGTGATAAAGCATACGATAATGTGGAATGGGTGTATGGATATAGGGAGGATGATAAATTGGGGGGGGAAGATCCTTATAGTGGTTCAAAGGGCGCTGCAGAATTAGTAGTAAAGTCTTATATGTATTCATTTTTTAAAGAGGGCTTCCCGAATATTGCAACAACGCGAGCTGGTAATGTAATTGGAGGAGGTGATTGGGCTAAGGATAGAATTGTTCCTGATATTGTAAGAAATTGGTCAAAAAATAATCCGGTTGAAGTTCGAAGTCCTTATAGTACCAGACCTTGGCAGCACGTATTAGAACCATTAAGCGGTTATTTGAATTTAGGTGCAAGATTGTATGAAACAAATTCAACTTTCAGAAATCAAGCATTCAATTTTGGACCAGATTCTAAAGTTAATAAAACAGTGGGCGCCTTGTTAGATTATATGAAACTATTGTGGAAAGATTCTCCAGGTTGGATAAATAAATATATTAATGATGGTAAAAAGGAAGCTAATTTGCTAAAATTAAATTGTGATAAAGTAAATATTAATTTAGAGTGGTACCCTGTATTAACTTTTGAAGAAACTATGGAATTTACTGTATCATGGTACTATCATTATTATAATGATAAGCAATTGACTTATGAGTATACAATAAATCAAATAAATACTTATACTAAGTTAGCTAATGAAAGAGCAATAAAATGGGCGTTATAAATTCAAATATTGATGGTGTTAAACTAAAAAAGTTAAATCAATTTCATGATGAGCGTGGGGCAGTATATCACTACATTAAAACTAGTTCTCCAGAGTTTGCGGGTTTTGGAGAAGTATATTATTCCAAAATTTTGTCTAATGTTATAAAAGGATGGAAACTACATAAAGAAAGTGTCCAAAATTTTTGTGTTCCATATGGAATATTAAAAATTGTACTTTTTGACAACAGAAAAAATTCTAAAACTAGTGGGATTATTGATGAGATAATTTTAAATGACTCAGACCATTATTATTTATTAACAATTCCGCCTAATATATGGTATAGTTTTAAATCACTTTCACCTGACTTTACTTTATTATCAAATTTGATTAATATAGAGCATAATCCATCTGAAAGTGAAAATATTCCATTAAATAATCCTAAAATTCAATATCAATGGATGTAGTTGAAGATAGCTTAGGAAATTTAGTTAGTGTCATTATAAATTGTTATAACAGCGAAGCTTATATCAAAAAAGCAATTGAATCAGTAATTTCTCAAACCTACATTCGATGGGAAATTATATTATGGGATAATCAATCTACTGATCGTACGAGAGAAATCGTTGAATATTTTAGTGATAGCAGAATAAAATATCATCTAGCACCTTCTTTTACAACTCTGAGTCAGGCAAGAAAATCTGCCATTGAAAAAGCAAAAGGAAAATACTTAGCTTTTCTTGATTCTGATGATTACTGGGCCCCCCAAAAGTTAGAGGCTCAAGTAATGATTCTAGAAAATAACCAAGATGTAGGGATGGTTCATACTCAATTTAAATTGGTTACAGAAAATAAAGAATTGATTACGAATCTTCAAAAGAATTATTATTCCACTATTAAACAAGACACTTATTACAAAAAAAATATATTTCGGAAATTGCTATATAGTAATTATATTATTTTTTCCAGTTTGATAATACGGCGTAATATTTATGACTCTATAGGCGGAATAAATGTAACGTTTAATCAGAATGAAGATTATGAATTATTGTTAAAAGCTAGTCTAATTACAAAAGTGTGTAATATCCCTCAGAAAATGACCTTTTATAGGATTCATTCGAATAATCAATCACATAATAATAGAGAATTGAGTTATCTTGAAAATAAGATTTTGTTTAAGAGTTTGAATGAATTTTTTTTCTCTTTTTTTGCTTATCACAGGAATCAATTTAGGTACAATATTTTTTTATATAAGAACCATCAGCAATCATTGATTTTCATATTCAACCCGATTAATTGGTATTTTACTTTAGAATTTTTTATAAAAAAAGTAATTAAATGAGGGAGAAAGTAGAGATTTCATGGAAAGTCCTTGCTTTCTTTTTTGTTTTTAGTTTGGTCATTCCTTCAGCTTTTCAGGCTGGAAGGGGTTTGTTTTTGGCGGTGTTTATTATAGGTTCTATTGCAAATCTCGAGATTACTAAAATAAAATATAACCCCATTATTTTTTGTTTATTTCTGCTTAATATTTCCATCTCAACCATATTTATTCTTGTCGGATTTTTTAATAATTCACCAGGGGTATTGAACGTTTCAACTGTTTATTTTTTTTGGCCTATTTTATTTTTTTATTTCGTCGGCTTTTTCAAACATCCAAAAATAGTTCCATATTTCTGTTATGGTTTAATCATAAGTGGCATACTGAGCAGCTTACTAATAATTAACAATATACTTAACACTTTCGGTTATCTTTCTTTCACAAATCAAACAATTTATGAATCGTTGGGTTTTTCAGTTTATTGGGATTCAGGATTTACTGAAATTTCTTCTACAAATCTAGTCACAGTATTTTGTGTATATATATTCACGTTAGCTATTTTATTTCTGCCCAAGTCTATTCGTATAACAATTTATCCTAATTTGAAATTAATCATTTTAACGTTGTTATTTTGTTCGATTCTTTTATTCCTATCAGGACGTCGAGCTTTTTGGGTTGTAGGAATACTTAGTCCAGTAATTATTATTTCAATCTATTATTTATCCAATATTAATATAAAGATCAGGAGATATTTATATTACCTTTTTATTGTATTCTTCTTAGCTATTTTTTTATTTACTTTCCTTGCATTTGATAATGATAGGTTTTTGGCAGAATTCTCAAGTATTTTTGTGTTTGACGATCTTCAAGCAGAATCTAATTTACTTCGTAAAGAACAATTTGATTCTTTAATACAAGGATGGGAATTATCGCCGATTTTAGGCAGAGGATTAGGAAGTGTAGCTCCGGGGATTATTCGTGATCCAATTGCACCTTGGAATTACGAACTTTCCTATATAGCATTACTTTTTCAAACAGGTCTTTTTGGTGTTATTACCTATACAGGCTCCATTTTTTGGATTGTAATTAGAAGTATTATGGTAGTAAGAAAATCGCAAAATAATGCTGCCCTTTTGTTGCCATTTATATGTACTTTAATCTGTTTTTTAATTGCAAATGCCACAAATCCATATCTTGCAAAATTTGACTATTTGTGGGTTATTTTTTTGCCTTTAGGCATATTAAATAGCATTCTTTTAAATGGAAATAAGAATGCCTAAGCATAAAATTGTTGTTTTTACAAAATATTCTGCAAAAGGTCCAAGTTCGCGTTATCGTACGTTTAATTATTTACCATTCTTTGAGCCATTTTATGAATTTGACATATTCCCTTTATTTGATGATAAATATATCAATGCCTTGTATAGTGATTCTAAAGGGGTATCTCCCATTTATATAATTAAGTGTTTTATAAAGAGAGCTCTTCAAGTTTTATTTATTTCAAATAAATACAAATTGGTAATTATCGAATATGAGTTATTTCCTTATTTTCCTCCCATATTTGAAAAATTATTAAAATGGAGAGGAATAAATTTTATTTTAGATTATGACGATGCCGTATTTCACAATTACGATTCTTCATCAAATAAAGTAATAAAATACTTGTTTAAAAATAAAATTTCAAGCATTGCGGCACTTGCTGATCATATAATAACTGGCAGCCCATATTTGACAAGTTATTTCCTAAATTTTTCGAAGACAGTAACAGAAATTCCAACAAGTATCGAATTCGATAAATATGAAAAATTTCCAATACTTAGTAAGCCTATAAATTATTTTAGAATAGGTTGGTTAGGCACAAATTCAACCTCAATAAATCTAATTCCCTTAATTCCAGCATTTCAATATATTTCTAATAAATACCCCTATGTAATATTTTCATTTTGCGGAATAAGTGGCGATACTGTCTCTAAATTTGATAAATTTCATTTTGAAGTTCATACTTGGAGTCAAGAAAATGAATTAAGATTTTTAAGAAATTTGCAAATGGGGATTATGCCCCTGACCAATGATAAGTTTAATCAAGGGAAATGTGGATTTAAGCTTATTCAATACATGGCTATGGGGAAACCTACCATTTCTACGCCTTTGCAAGCAAATGTTAAAATTGATCATCACAATGGTAATTTGTTTGCTAATGATTATGTGGAGTGGATATCGGCATTTGAAAATGTAATCATTAATTATGACCAGTTCGAAACAATAGGACTAAAAAATAGAAATAGCGTGAAGCTTTACTATTCAATTGAACGTAATTACTTGCAGTATTTAAAGATTTATCAAAATATCATTATATAATATATGTGTGGATTTGCTGGGATATTATCAAAAAAATATGATGTTACCGTTGATCAATTGTTCACCATGCGACAAGCAATTAATCATCGAGGGCCAGATAGTAATGGAATTTGGGTAAATGAAAAAAAATCAATTGGATTTTGCCATAATCGATTGTCAATTATAGATATTTCTAATGCAGGTGCACAACCTATGCATTCTCATACTAGTCGATTTGTTCTTTCATATAACGGCGAAATTTACAATCACCTTTTTTTAAGAAGAGAATTGCTAACAATTAATCCAAATATTAAATTTAATAGTAATTCAGATACAGAAACGCTTTTGTGCGGATTTGAAGAATGGGGAATAGAAAAAACTATTTCTAAAGCAGTTGGGATGTTTGCTTTCTCAGTCTGGGATTTTGCTAACAATGTATTGTATTTAGGAAGAGACCGAATGGGTGAAAAGCCACTTTATTATGGTTGGCAAGGGGACTATTTCTTTTTTGGGTCAGAATTAAAGGCTCTCAAAAGGCATCCTCATTTTATTTCTGAAGTGGATAATTTGGCTTTATCTATGTATTTAAGGTATTCTTATGTACCGGCTCCATATTCTATTTATAAAAATATTAATAAACTTGCTCCTGGGACAATAGTAAAAGTTGATATTTTAGGAAGTACAGAAACGTTGATTTATTGGGATATAAATAAAGTTGCTGTAAGTGGATTACAAAATACCTTCATTGGTACTGATGAACAAGCAATTAACGAATTAGATAATAGACTGAATGAAACTATTTCTTTACAGCAAATTTCAGATGTCCCTATCGGGGCCTTTTTGTCGGGTGGAATTGATTCTACTTTGATAAGTGCAATTATGCAATCTCAGTCTAATTCTAAGATTAATACATTTACTATTGGTTTTAAAGAACCAAAATATAATGAAGCAAATTATGCTTTAGAAATTGCTAAGCACTTGAATACAAATCATCACGAATTATATTTAAGTGCTGACGAAATCGCTTCTGCGGCACCTCTCATGTCGTCAGTATTTGATGAACCGTTTGCAGATTCTTCTCAACTACCTACATATTTTGTCAGTAAGCTAGCAAAAAATAGTGTTTCAGTAACTTTATCAGGCGATGCTGGAGATGAAATTTTTGGAGGATATAACAGATATAATCAAGCTAGTAAATTTGCTAAAATTCCACCCTTTGCAAGAAACATTCTGGGCAAGACATTAGAACAATTTTCCCCTTTACAGATTGATACTATCTACGATTCTATAGAATTTTTTCTTCCAAAGTCGATTAGAACTTCAAATGCAGGAAATCATTATACAAAAATTATATCCATTTTGGCACAAGAAACTGACTGGGATATTTATCAAAGTCTTGTTTCAATTTGTAATTCTCCTCAGTCTATTTTAAGAATGAATGAAAACAATTTAGGGTTAAATAATTTTACACAAAAGTTATTTGATAGCGATTTTCAAATTGAAAATAAAATGATGCTTTCAGATTCTCTTACTTACTTAGTTGATGACATACTATGCAAGGTTGATAGAACTTCTATGGCCGTATCACTAGAAAGTCGTGTTCCATTTTTAGATCATAGATTGGTAGAATTTTCATGGAGTTTGCCGTTGTCAATGAAAATTAGAGAGGGGCAAGGTAAATGGATTTTAAGGCAATTACTTAATAAATATGTTCCAAATCATCTAATTGAAAGACCTAAAATGGGTTTTGGGTTGCCATTAGATATATGGTTGAGAGGGCCATTAAGAGAATATGCAGAAACCATGTTGTTAGATAAAGACCTAGATGTTTATTTTAATTCTGCAATTGTGAATAAAATATGGTTAGAACATTTGAGTGGTAAAAAAAATCATCAACATGTTTTATGGAATATAATTATGTTTCAATCATGGATGAAAGAATGGCTTTAAAAGTTTGTCAGGTATGTGCAGTAGATTTTACTGTTGAAAAATTTTTAACTCCTCTTATAGATGGTATGTTAAACGAAGGCTGGGATGTAACAACTGTATGTTCTGATGGGCCATCCATATCAAATTTGCGTAATAAAGGGTACAATATCTATACGATACCTATTGCTAGAAGTATGAATCCATTTAAAGCATTAAGAGGGGTTTATTTTTTATATAGGTATTTTAATAAGGCCAATTTTGATATAATTCATGTTCATACTCCTGTTGCTTCGTTGTTGGCTAGAATTGCAGCTTATTTTTCCAAAACGAATGCTTATATAATATATACCGCTCATGGTTTCTATTTTCATGATGAAATGCCAATAGTGAAAAAAAAAATATTTATTTATTTGGAGAAAATAACCGGAAAATTTACTGATCTCTTATTTTGTCAAAGTTCAGAAGATGCTTTAGATGCAGAAAAAGAAGGAATTATGCCAGGAAAAGATATTATTACCATAGGCAATGGTGTTGATATTGAAAAATATAACATATCTAGATATGAAATATTATATCATGATATAAGGTCTGAATTGAATATTCCCTTAAATGCAAAAGTAGTAGGAATTGTGGCTAGAATGGTTAGAGAAAAAGGATATATTGAATTATTGCAAGCCGCCATTAATTTAAAAAAAACACATGATAATTTATATTTTTTATTGATAGGAGGAAGATTAAAGAGCGATCATGATATTGGAATTGAAGAAGCTTTGAAAGAAGCAAAGTATAAACTAAATGAATGCATAATTGATTTAGGTATGCGGCAAGATGTCCCTAGGCTTATTTCAGTTATGGATATTTTTTGTTTACCATCTCATCGCGAAGGGTTACCTAGAACTATTATTGAGGCAATGTTTTTAAAAAAGCCAGTCGTTGCAACCAATATTCGGGGTTGCAGGGAAGAAGTTGTGAATAATGAAACTGGATTATTAGTGCCTGTTAAAAATGTTGAGGAGTTAACAAAAGCTTTAGATTATTTGCTTAAAAACCAAAAAATTGCAAAAAAAATGGGTGAACGTGGATATCAAATTGCCAAGAAATGCTTCAATGAAAATGATGTAGTCAAAGTTCAAATTGATTGCATCAAACAACGAATTGGAATTTAGATGTTTATATACATATCCTGACAATCGTAGTCTTTGAAATGCCAATCGATATTTTCGTGGTCTTTGAAAAAAATACAAATACCGTCAGGGTTTTGAATTTCTTTAATCAATGTAATTTCTGGAATATTGGCTAAGTGTTTTTTTGCTCCCTTCATTCTTAAGCATGGTAAGCAAAATCCAATACCATTATTTAAGTCATATACGGTTGTAAATTTCTTATTTTCTTTTATTTCAAAATGAAGCTGATCATTTGAAACAAACATATAAGTGTTGTTTTCTGAAATTTTTTTAAATCTACCATTACCAAACAGTCTTTTTAAGAAATCAACATAATTGGTCGAATTATTAACATGAACTTCAATATGATCAAAGCAAACCATAAATTTGTTTTTATAAATTATACTCAGCAAATTTAACATGATTCAGAGATTTATTGCAATCCTATTTATTCTTTTATTACTTCCTACATTAATTTTAATAGTTATTTTAATTTATGTTGAAGATGGTGCTCCCATTTTTTTTTCACAAAAACGAGTAGGCGAAAATTATACTTTTTTTAATATTTACAAGTTCAGGAGCATGAAGAAGAATACGCCAAATGTGGCAACTCATTTATTAAAAAATCCTGAATCCTATTTGCTGCGAATAGGTGGTGTGTTGCGGAAATTGAGTTTAGACGAATTACCTAATCTCATCAACATTATTAAAGGAGAAATGGTATTCGTTGGGCCCAGACCGGCATTATATAACCAAGATGACTTAATGGCCTTACGTGTCGCAGCAGGGGTTGATAAATTAAAACCTGGAATCACAGGCTGGGCACAGATTAATGGAAGGGATGAGATTTCTATTGAAGCTAAGGTGGCGTTGGAAAAAGAGTATCTTGAGATAAAGTCGGTTTGGTTTGATTTATTGATTGTTATAAAGACTTTTAGTAATGTTTTATTTAGTAAAGGGGTAGCACATTAAATTTTGAAATAAGTAATAAAAAAAGCTCGCTAGATGGCGGGCTTTCTTTATTATTAGAGATTACCATTAAATAAAAATACTGTCCGCATTTTTTCTTAAGCACTGCTTCTCCTAATTTTTAATTAAATTTGTAATAACTATACTTACCATAAAATTTTAGTATGAAATTATTTAGTCGAATTCTTCTGACCCTTTCCTTTCTTGTACTTGTTCATGCTGCCTTTTCGCAAGCAAAACGTAAAGTGGAAGATCTGAGTGATGAGGAAATTGCTACCTTCTTCGAACGTGCCCAATCCAGTGGTATGACAGAAGCTCAATTAGAAAAAGCAGCGAAAGCACAAGGGTATACGTCGGCAGATATTGCCAAAATGCGTAGTCGTTTGACGCAATTAGGTGATAATAAGTCCAAAGAAAAGACAACTACATCGAAAGGCAAAACCTCTTCGAAAAGGAGTGTTTCTGGCAAATTAAGCACAAAAAAAGGAGCTAAAAATGCAGATGATGAGGATATGGAAGATGTTTCGATGGAAGAAGAGGAGATCGTAGATTCTACTTTGTTGCCTAAGAAAAAGATTTACGGGGCTAACTTGTTCAATAACAAGAAATTAAACTTCGAGCCAGATTTACGCATCGCTACTCCGGTGAACTATACCCTAGGGCCAGATGATGAATTGAATATCGATATTTTTGGTGAAGTAATGGACAATTATACTGTCACGGTTAGTCCTGAGGGTACTGTGAAGATCCTAAACTTGAGTCCTATATATGTCAATGGATTAACAGTAGAGGCAGCATCTGCTCGTATTGTGAGTCGTTTAAGACAATTATACCAAGGTTTGAATCGCCCAGGAAGTGGATCGTCTGCTATCATAACACTCGGGAATGTGCGTAGTATTAAAGTGACATTGGTAGGTGAAGTGGAGAACCCAGGTTCTTATACTATTTCTTCTTTGGCAACCGTATTCAACGCATTGTATTTAGCAGGAGGGCCCAACGAAAATGGATCTTATCGTAGTATTCGCGTGATTAGAAATAACAAAGTGGTTCGCACGATGGACTTGTATGATTTCCTATTAAAGGCTGATCAAAAAGACAACATTCAATTAAAAGACCAAGATATAATTCGTGTGGGCGATTTTGAATCCCATGTAGAATTAGCGGGAGAAGTAAGACGCCCCATGGTCTTCGAAGCGATTAAAGGCGAAACTCTAAAGGATATCTTACGATATGCGGGCGGATTTACTGACAAAGCTTATACGTATTCTTTGAATGTGCGCAGAAACACATCACGGGAATTGAAATTATTGAACATTACACAAGATGAGGTGGCTACTTTCCAGCCACAAAATGGAGATTCGATTTCAGTGGGTAGAATTATCGAACGTTATGAAAACCGAGTGACCGTGACAGGAGCGGTATTCAGACCAGGTGTTTTCGCGATCGAAAATGGTTTAACGACGGTGAAGGATTTGATTAAGCGCGCAGAAGGTCCACGTGAAAATGCCTTCTTGAATCGTGCTACGATTTCTCGTAGAAAAGAGAATTATGATCCAGAAATGATCTCATTTGATTTAGGGAAAGTGTTGAGAGGTGAGCTTGCTGATATCGCCTTACATCGAGAGGATTCCTTAACTATATACTCATTGGATTCTTTACGAGAGAATCAACGTGTGAGTATTTATGGGGAGGTGAATAAGCCGGGTATTTTTGAATTCCGAGCTGGAATGAAAGTGGCTGATTTAATACTGTTAGCGAAAGGATTTAAGGAAGC